>OLNG01000031.1_pt1 | contig 138907 bp, 116 predicted proteins | sample 1643091 | NCBI WGS metagenome assembly OLNG01 (sample SAMEA3136661, study PRJEB25190) | human gut metagenome | biome: human gut; feature: human-associated habitat; material: faeces | place: Austria | collected 2013 | reverse complement strand
GAAGTCGGCAAAAGCCCAGCATTATCAAGTAGAAAAGCGCTGTAACTAAAGGGTACGCGACAACGACGCATGCTGGTGCATGCGAAGCAAACGTCCCCTTCAGCACACTATGGGGCAAAATCGAGAGAACAAGAGAAACAACAGCAACGGCGATCATAAAAGGCCATACAAATGCCCCCGTAAGATCGCTATCGGTAAGAGTCGAAAAAAGCGGCACGATATTCGGCGAGTAAATAGGCATCGTTGCGAAAAAAGCAACAAGCCCCGATAGGCGCAGCGACGCGCGTACGCTTTGTGAATTCATATGATCCCCTCCTGCAATTATTGTATCGAAGCGCCAATATGAGTAAATACCTAATTCCCATGATGGCCTACCACCTGGGATTATGACAAATTACCCAACTCCCACGATTCCTCGATGCCTCAAGCGTGGCCAATACTGGTTCCAGCGTGAAACAGGGAACACGCGCTCGCTGGGACATGCCCACATATCAATGGGAACAACAGCGATAGGTTTCAAGGAAGGAATAAGGGAGATAGGGGAGATTATGAATACCGATTTTTCGCGCCGTAATTTCTTGAAGGGCATGGGGCTCGTAGGAGCAACGGCCGCAGCAGGAGCCGCATTGGCAGGATGCGCACCCGCATCGAACACCGAAACGAAAACCGACGCTTCGGCTGCACCATCCGCAAGCGAAGCCACCTGGCGCACCGCTCCTGCGGAAATCACCGATTTCGTCCAAACCATTGACTGCGACGTAGTCGTATGCGGCCATGGCTTTGCGGGCATTACCGCGTGCCGAGAGCTTGCTGAAGAAGGCAAAAAGGTCGTGCTTGTCGAGAAGCAGCCCGAAGACTCATTTGCCCCTGTGGGTAACGAATTCGCCGCATTGAATGCCCAAGTTCTGCAGGAGCGCGGCGTGCCCCACATCGATCCTGTTGAATTCTTCCAAAACTGGATGACGATTACCGGCAATTCGGTGAACCAAGAACTCGTCATGAAGTTCGCCCAGCACTCGGAAGAAAACTCGAATTGGTATCTCTCGGCTTTGACCGACGAAGACAAGGCGGCCATGTCCACTTCGTTTTTCCCGCAAACGGAGCATCAGATGGATCACATAGGCGTCATCAAATTCTGGCCGAGTGTCTGCAGCTTCTACAGCCCCGATTGCAATCAAACGAAGATTCATGGTTACAATCGCGATTTGGCCAAAGAGCACGGCGCAGAATTCTACTTCGCGACCGAGGCGCAGTATGTCGTCATGGAAAACGGTAAGGTCGCCGGCCTTGTTGCGACGAATTCCGACGGCAACATCAAGTTCAACTGCAAAGCCGTGGTTATCGCGTGCGGCGGCTTCGGCGGCAATCCTGAAATGATGAAAGACCTCATCTATGACGTTCAGGGCAATCTCGTTGGAGACGAAGAGCTCAAGTCAATGTCGGCGAATGACGGCCGTGGCGTACAAATGGCATACTGGGCCGGTGCCCACCTCGAGACCACGCCGATCCCCGGCATGAACTTCCGCGGCCTTTCGGTGCCCGGCAAGATGAACTGCCTGCCCCAGGCTATGTGGATCGACGAACACGGCAAGCGTTTCTGCAATGAGTATTACGCGACCGCCGAGCAGCGCGGACTGTCTACCGTATTCCGCAGCCGCAAGGCAAAATGGGCCGTGGTTGACGACAACTTCACCGAATACCGCCAGTACACGATTCCGCAGCACGCAGGCTTTACCGCAAATGAGCAAAATATCGCCGAACTTCGAGCATCGCTCGATAAAGCATACGGCAAATTCAAGGGCACCTATACCGAAGAAGAAAAGAAAGACAACGGCCCTCAGGGCGGACCCATGGTTTCCGTTGAGTATATCGCAGATGACACCCTTGAAGGCCTTGCTAGCCAAATGGGCCTGGAAGGGGAGGACGCCCAGGCATTCCTCGAGCAGGTCGAGCAATACAATGCATACTGCGAAGCGGGCGCCGACCAGCAATTCGGACGCGACGCATCGGTTTTGTTCCCTGTGAACAAGGCACCGTATTACGCCTGCAAATTTGAACCCGTGCTCGGCGAAACGATGGTCACCTGCGGCGGCATTATCACCGACGGAGACCAGAATGCGCTCGACAAAGATTTTGAACCGATTCCGGGCCTCTACGTTTCCGGCAACGACTGCGGCCGTCGCTTCGGCGCTGAATATATCACGCCGATTCCGGGCTGCAGCCTCGGCATGGCGATCACCCTTGGTCGCGAATGCGGCAAGGCGGTCGGGAAATTCCTGGAAGCCTAACGCACTCCAACTACGCAGCTTGAGCATACCTCCCTCCCCATAGAGCTCAAGCATATATAGGTAAGGCTCGCAGGCCAAAGCGCCAGCGAGCCTTACTTGCTTTCAATGCAGAAAAAACGACCTCACCAGAAGCGATTTGCGGAGTTTCAGTCGTGCATCTCGAATTCGTGTTCTCGATGCTTCTGAATGGCAGGCGAAAGACCAGATGACCGTCACGGTCGAGGCTGACGTCGCCACAAACATGCTTTTTACCACCCACTCACTCCCAATTTCTTTTCTGCTCAAGGAGCTCAAAAGCCGTTGTGGTAGTGTCGTGTTCCTCGGCATCCAACCGGCGCAGCTCGAGCTTATGAGCCCGCTGACACCTGCGATGCACGAGGCGGCTGAGAAAATTTACGGAATGCTGAAAGCGGGAAGCAATTTCACCCGCAAGCGCTTCGTAAAAAAATGGGGCATGGTACCCCAAAATGGATGGAGGTTGGTATGGAAGCGAAAGACTCCGTCACGCTCGATGAGAAATGCGTCGCAGCGATGAAGCCCGATGCGCTTTCACCTGCGGAAACTGAGGCCAAAACCGAAGGCATCGGCGTAACAAAAGCGGGAATGGCCACGGGCAAATGCTTCGTATCGGCGATGCTCGCAGGCGCGTTCATCGCGTTCGGCGGTATGTATTTCTGCGTATTCTTAGGCGACCCAACAATTCCGTTCGCGGCGCAACGCATGGTCGGCGGCATTTGCTTCTGCCTTGGCCTCGTGCTTGTGCTGTGCTGCGGCGCTGAGCTGTTCACGGGCAACTCGCTTATGTGTTGCGCGAAGGCATCGGGCAAAATCGACTGGGCCGGCATGCTGAAGAACTGGGTCATTGTTTGGTTCGGCAACCTCGCTGGTGCGCTCGTCGCCGTTGCTCTAATCTACTTCGCTCAGGTCTACGCCATGAACGGTGGCGCCGTTGGCCAGGCGATGGTCAGTGTTGCGGCCGGCAAGGTTTCGCCCGATTGGTTCACGCTGTTCGCGAAGGGCATCATGTGCAACATCCTCGTGTGCCTGGCGGTATGGATTGGCTTTGCGGGACGCACGGTGACCGACAAGGTTATCGGCATCATCCTTCCGATTTCCGCCTTCGTCGCCTGCGGCTTCGAGCACTGCGTTGCCAACATGTTCTTCCTGCCGACCGGCCTTTTGCTCAACTCCATGGGCATCGGCGCTGAAGGCGCAATTACGATGGGCGGCATTCTGTTCAACCTGAGCGCTGCCACGCTCGGCAATATTGTCGGCGGCGTGCTTGTTGGCATGGCCTACTGGTACATTTACGCGAAGCGCGCAAAGTAAATTGACGTTTCGAGCCTAGAACGCCGGCGTGAATGCGTCGGCGTTCTTCTTTTCGCGCGAGAGGCTTCGCCGCCGTTTGCGAGCAAAATGGCGTCGTAGGAAGGCCGCCCGCATTTCGCGTTCAATCAGCCCGCCGGAAAACAACACGGCGAGCCTATGGAATTCGACACGATCCATTGCCATTTGCTTTCGTTAAATAAAGTGGTTCACAAGGCAAGGCAGCAGTGCTAACATTCATGTCGCTGTTTCAGGGCGGGGTGAAATTCCCCACTGGCGGTGAACCGGCTGCGGGCAAAGGGCACGCAGGCGTTCGGCATCTGGGCCGTTCGCGAGCCGGCAGTCCGCGACCCTTCCAATGCTGGCGCGTTGGCAAGGCTGATTTGGTGAGAGTCCAAGACCAACGGTTAAAGTCCGGATGAAAGAGGCAGGTGATCTTATGTCTGAACAGTCTACGCATATCCAATTCAAGAACACGAATAAGTGGGACACGAAGCAGCTCGTGACCATGGCGCTTATGTGCGCTATTGCCACGCTTTTCATGTTCGTGCAAATTCCGCTGCTTCCGGCAGCACCGTTTCTGACGTATGACCCGTCGTTCGTTCCCGCAATGGTCGTCGGCTTCGCATACGGCGCCGGCCCCGGCGCGGCAGTTGGCGCACTCGCAATCGTGATTCACGCGCTTATCACCGGCGACTGGGTTGGCGCGCTCATGAACCTCGTTGCGGCGCTGCTGTTCATTTTGCCCGCTGCCATTCTGTACAAGAAGATGCACACCTACAAAGGCGCGATCATCGGCTTGATTCTGGGCGTCGTGCTCGCAACGCTCGGCTCCATCGTGGCGAACCTCACCATCGGCGTGTGGTTCTGGTACGGTTCCGCCGACGTGATTTTGCCGCTCATGATTCCCGCGGTTATTCCGTTCAACCTTTTGAAGACTATTTTGAACTCCGTGCTCACGCTCGTTGTGTATAAGGCCGTCTCGAACCTTATCACCCCGAAGAAGAAGCAAGTTAAGGGCCGCGTTTCCGAATAACGCGCCTCCTCCCCAAGCTGGCCGCTGCGTACGCAGCGGCCAGACGTGTTTATGAAGGACCCGATTATGATCGATTGCTCCAACGTTCGATTCACCTACGATGGCGAGCGCTTCGTGCTGCGAGGCATCGATTTGCATATCGCCGACGGCGAATTCGTCTGTATCCTGGGCGGCAACGGCTCCGGCAAATCGACGCTCGCGAAGCACATGAATGCCTTGCTCGTGCCCGACGAGGGCTGCGTGCGCGTTGCGGGCCACGATACGCAAGACGAAGAATACGTCTACGACATTCGCTCCACCGCAGGCATGGTGTTCCAGAACCCTGACGACCAGCTCGTCGCATCGCTCGTGGAAGACGACGTGGCATTCGGTCCTGAAAACCTCGGCGTCGAAAGCACGCACATCGCCGAGCGCGTAAAGCAAGCGCTTAAAGAAGTGGGCCTCGTTGGCTTCGAGCGTCACGAAACCCACGCGCTTTCAGGCGGCCAGAAGCAGCGCGTCGCCATTGCCGGCGTGCTCGCCATGGAGCCGCGCGCGCTCATTTTGGACGAAGCCTCTTCGATGCTCGACCCCCGCGGCCGCAAAGGCCTCATGCGCGTATGCCGCGAGCTCAACGACCGAGGCATGACCATTATCATGATCACCCATTACATGGAAGAAGCCGCGGCGGCCGATCGCGTTGTGGTCATGAATGAAGGTCGCATCGCGTGCGAAGGCACGCCCGAAGAGGTGCTCACGCAGGCCGACGAGCTGGCGGCGCTCAACCTGGATGTGCCGTATTCCTGCCAGCTGGGCTTGGCGCTCCAAAAGGCGGGCATGCACGTTGTGCCGCACGTGAATGAAACGCAGATGGTCGCAGAAATCGCCGCGAAGCTCTCTGAAGTGGGCAAACTTGGCGAAGCGGGCCATGCGAAAGATATCGACCCCGCCTTCCATGCAACTGCTCCCGCGCCTTCAGAAGACGCGTTGCTGCGCTTCGAGGACGTTTACTTCACCTATACGAAATCGAAGAAAGAGCGCAAGCGCAAGAAGCTCGGCTCGAAGCCCGAAGAACGCGCGGCCTGGGGCAACGACCCCAATGAAGTGTGGGCTCTCAAAGATATCTCGTTCGAGCTGCGCCGCGGCGAATTCTTGGGCATCGCAGGTCACACGGGATCGGGCAAATCGACCCTTCTTCAGCATATGAACGGCTTGCTTCAGCCGAGCCGTGGGCGCGTGCTCGTGGGCGGCGAGGACCTGGCCGACAAAAAAGCCGCGGCGGCGGCGAAAGCGCGCATCGGCATCGTTTTTCAATACCCCGAGCGCCAGCTGTTCGCAACCACCGTGTTCGACGATGTCGCGTTTGGCCCGCGCAACCTGGGCCTCTCGGGCGATGAGGTTGAAACGCGCGTTCGCGAGTCGCTTTCCCGCGTGGGCCTTTCCATCGACAGCCTGCGCGACATGAGCCCCTTTGAGCTTTCGGGCGGCCAGCAGCGCCGCGTCGCTTTCGCCGGCGTGCTCGCCATGAACCCCGAGGCGCTCGTGCTCGACGAGCCCGTAGCGGGGCTCGACCCCGTGGCGCGCCGCGAGTTCCTGGAGCTCATTGCCCAGCTGCACAAGCAGGGCACGACAATCGTCATGGTGTCGCACAGCATGGACGACTTGGCCGCGATGTGCGACCGCGTGGTCGTGCTCAAAGAAGGTGAAATCGTGCGTCAGGGCACGCCTGCGCATGTGTTCATGCACGCCGCCAAACTCAACGAGATTGGCCTGGGCCTTCCCGCCCCGCAGCGCATGGCCTATGCGCTCATCGATGCGGGCGCGCCGCTGAGCGCCGATGAGCTCTATTCAATCGACTCGCTCGCTGCCGAAATCGCATCCATCGCGCAAGGCGGTGCGCGATGAACGAAGTGTTCTCTTTCGGAAGTTATTACCCCGGGGATAGCCCCTTGCACAAATGCGACGCGCGCACGAAGCTCACGCTTGGATTCGTGTTCTTGATCGTTGCGCTTATGGCACAGGGGTTTGCCGGCCTGGGCGTGATCGCGGTGTTCGTGGCATTCCTCTATGTGGTATCGCGCATCCCATTCGGCAAGGCCATGCGCTCGCTCGCGCCGCTCATGGCAATCGCGCTTATTTGCGCGCTGCTGAACCTCTTCGTCGACCAAAGCGGCGAAACGCTTTTCAAGTGGGGCATCATCGAAATCAGCACCGGCAGTGTGCATTCGTGCCTGTTCGTCGGTTGCCGCATCATTTTAATGATGATGGGCATGAGCCTTATCACCATGACGACCACGACGCTCGACCTTACTGCGGCCGTTGAGAAAATGCTGCATCCCTTCGCCCGCTTCGGCGTGCCCGCGCACGAGCTGGGCATGATCATGGGCATCGCCCTGCGTTTCATGCCGCAGTTCGCAACCGAGCTCGCGAACGTCTACCACGCGCAAATCAGCCGAGGCGCCGCGCTCGACGGCAGCCCTGTGAAGGGCCTGCGCATGCTTTCAAGCGTGACGATTCCGCTGTTCGCGAGCGTCTTCCGCCATGCAGAAACGCTGTCGGCCGCCATGGATGCGCGCTGCTACCACGGAGAGGAGGGCCGCACGAGGCTCCACCCGCTGCGCTATTCGAAATTCGACGCATTTGCCATCGCCGCGTTCGCTGTGCTCGTGTGCGGCGTTGTCGCCGTGAACGTGCTGCTCTAGAAAGGAAAGGCTATGTCTGAAAACGAAATGCCCGCCGATGGGCTCGAAAAGGTTCTGCAATATATGACCTCGGTGCCCGCCTGGTATTTGGCGACGAGTGTCGACGGCCAGCCCCACGTGCGTCCGTTCTCGTTCGCCCAAATCCAAGATGGCAAGCTGTGGTTCGTAACCGCCACCACGAAAGACGTGTGGCAGGAGCTTCTGCAAAATCAGCTCTTCGAAGCTACCTCATGGTGGCCGGGGCATGGCTGGCTCATTTTGCGCGGCAAGGCGGGGTTGATCGACGAGGCGTCTCCCGAAATGCGCGAAGCCGGATGGCAGCACCTCGAAGGCCTCGGCGAGCACTACGACGGACCAAACGATGAGACGCTCGTATTCTTCAGCGCCGATGAGCCCCAAGCATGGATTTGCGACCACGAAGAGTGGGTGCCTGTGGAACTGTAAGCTTCCGCACCCCGCACGGCACGGCTTCGCCGTAAGAGGCGATGCCTAGAGCCCGCACGACACAGCGTGTAGACAATATGCATAAGGAGTACGCATGGACGAAATCGTACAGTATCTCACGGGCATTCCCGCATGGTATTTGGCTACCATCGACGCGGCCGACCCCACGCAGCCTCGCGTGCGCCCGTTCTCGTTCGCCGCGCAGGCCGACGGCAAGCTGTGGTTTTCCACGTCGCGCGACAAAGATGTATGGCTCGAGCTTGAGGCGAATGCCAAGTTTGAGCTCTCCGGGTGGAAGCCGGGCGAGTGCTGGATTGTCGTGGAAGGCGAAGCCGAACTCGCCGACGACGAGGTATGCCCCGACGAAGTTCGTCAAGCGGGCTTCGAACACATGGTAGGCATCGGCGAGCACCACGATTCGCCCAACGACGGCCGTCTCGCGTTTTTCAGCGTGAAGAACGGCACGTGCCGCATTTGCGACATCGACGGCAGCGAGCGAAAGTTTCAGTTCTAGGCCACACGCCAACCCGATGTTTTGCTCGGTCGCAGCCCGCTCGCCCGCCTCACACGAGTCTGCAACCTCACGTGAACCAATCGCTTCCGCCAATTGCTCGCAGGGGCGATTGGTTCGTTCCGCGAGCAACCACTTCACCGCTACATCATTTTTCTTTCGATTTGGTGTCGTTCATCTTTGTAAAGTCCAGATTAAATCGCGCGAGTGGTATCATACGTCCTCATGGATACAATAATTAATGCTCTCACTCAAATCGATGCTTTTGTATGGGGCCCGGCGATGATCTGCCTGCTCCTGGGCTCGCATATCTTCCTGACCATTCGTACAGGGTTCATTCAGCGCAAGCTGCCGACAGCCATCAAAATGTCCCTTGCTAAAGACGAAGACGCCGAAGGCGACGTAAGCCAATTTGGCGCGCTTGTCACGGCTCTCGCCGGTACCATCGGCACGGGATCCATCGTCGGCGTCGCAACCGCCATTATCGCCGGCGGCCCGGGCGCCGTCTTCTGGATGTGGCTCACCGGCGTATTCGGCATCGCCACCAAATACTGCGAGGTGTTCGCGTCGGTCAAATACCGCGTGAAAGACCACAAGGGCGAAATGCTCGGTGGCGCGATGTATGCATGGGAGCGTGCGTTCAAGCGCTCCGACGGCAGCGTGCCCTGGTGGGCCAAGCTTGGAGCGGTTGCGTTTGCCGCCTTCGCCGTTATCGCCACCATCGGCACGGGCTCCGCAGTGCAGTCGGCTGCCATTACCGGCATCATCGAGTCGAGCTTTCCGGGCGTTCCCGATTGGGCTATCGCACTCGTGATTGCCATCGCCGTGGCGCTCGTTATTTTTGGCGGCGTGAAATCCATCTCGAGCGTTGCCGAGAAGCTCGTGCCGTTCATGGCCATAGCATATTTCGGCGGCTGCATGGTTATTCTCGCTATCAACTGGCAATACGTCGGCCCCGCGCTCGCGATGATTTTCGAATGCGCGTTCACGTCGAAGGCCGCATTCGGCGGTGCAGTGGGTTCGGGCATCATGGTTGCCTTGCAGTTCGGCTGCGCGCGCGGCTTGTTCTCGAACGAATCGGGCTTGGGCTCGGCTCCTATCGTTGCGGCTGCTGCTGCAACGAAGAACCCCGCACGTCAGGCGCTCGTCGCCATGACGGGCACGTTCTGGTCGACCGTCGTGATTTGCGCCGTTACGGGCATCATGCTCGTTGCCGTTGGCATTGCCAATCCCGGCCTCATCGAAAATGGCGGCATTAAGGAAGGCGCCGCGCTCGCTTCGGCGGCGTTCGCAACCATTCCTTACATCGGCACCCCGATCCTCGTGCTCGGCATGGTGAGCTTCGCGTACTCCACCATTTTGGGCTGGAGCTACTACGGAAACCGCTGCGTGACCTATCTATTCGGCGCGAAAGCCCAGCTTCCTTACCAGGTGTTCTACGTTATCATCGGCTTTTTGGGCGCTGTGGGCATTGGCGATGCCGTCTGGCTCGTTTCCGACATTGGCAATGCGCTTATGGCCATTCCAAACATCATCATGGTGCTCGTGCTTTCCGGCCTTATCGCACACGAGACTCAGCACTATATCTACGATGGCAATCTTAATGAAGTGTGCGAAGACGAAATTCCCGTGATTGAATCAAAGTAGTTCGTCAGAGCGCTCTGACGAACAGCGGCAATAAGATAGATGTATGAATGGCAGCCATCGTGCCGCCATTTTTAGCATGTGCGCCTGTTTGAATATCATTTCAGGCATCGAATGCGTCGAGACGGAGCATGCGGCAAAAATGGATGCATCGAAAGAAATTCGACAGAGTCGAATGAGCGTGAGCAAAGAAGAGGGGAGTGCAAACTTAAACGCAGGCGCACGTAGCGAAACCGACGGTGGATCCAGCCTCAATGACTCCCTAGATTCTAAAGCGCCCAACAGTTCCACAGAACCTAGCACGCCGTTTGGAGACGACCCCATCAAGTCGATCGACGAGTGCCGCGAACAAGTAGGGGAACAACATGGCCTTACACCTCGCGAGCGCGAGATTTTTGCCATGCTTGCCAAAGGGCGCAACGGACGCTTCATCATGGAGCACTATGTTATCTCGCGCAACACGGTAAAAAGCCATATCAAGCATATCTATTCCAAGCTCGACGTGCATTCGCAACAGGAGCTTATCGACATGGTGGAAAGCGAGCTCGAATAACCTTGGAGCCTCCAGTGGCTCAGGCCCCGTTCGCGTACGTTTTAATGCCATTCGTCCTGATTTATCGCCCGGGCTTATAAATTCACCGCCGCTTGCCGCGCGAGCGTGCCGCTTACCGACGCTTTAGTCCACTAAAGCGGCTTTCTGTAACCCGCACGCAACACGTTCGTTACAATTTCGCCAGCCATTGAGAGGCGAGGAGAAACATACCGCATGTACGACAAGCACACGGAAGAGCAGGAGCAGGCGGCCCACAGGCCGAAGCCCGGAAACGAGACTACCGCCAAAAGCGAACTCGTCCTTGAACGTTTGCTCGCCGCGCATGGGGCATGGTTCGATGTGTCGCGAGACGTTAGCGTTGCTGGCCGTGCTTTCCGCGCGCTCGCGCAGTTCCATTCCTTCGGCGAGCAATACGTACTCGTAAAGCGCGTGAAGCTGTGGGAGGCCGAAGAGCACGAGTACATGCTGTTCGACGTGCGCGACCACATCGATGCCGAGGCAGCGCGTTCCTACGTCGAGTTCATGAAGAACGAGGCGCTCGAACTCGTGAAGCCCGAACCAAACCATATGTCCTCGTTTAGAACGCTAGTCGTAATCGCCAATTCGGCGAGCGATGAAGCATGCACCCTGTTCCGCAAAACGAGCCACCGCAAGAATTTCATGTGGGGGATTCGCGGATGGAGCGACGTGCGACTCGCGCTCATCGATTTGTCAAAGCCACAAGGCTCCCGCGTCGTATGCAACGGCGCTGCCAAGCGCATTCGCAAATCGCTTGAGGCGAATGCCACCGACACGCTTCGCGGCTAGCCGTTTCAAGCCCTCTATGGCGCAGGCCGCTCGTCAGGTTGCCACGACGCTGCGGCCACCCCTGGGCGTTATCGCCCAACGTCGCAATATAAAGAGGAGTTTTACATGAATGCCATGCTGGTTCTGCTCATCGGCGCGGCTATCCTCGTCGTGGGTTATATCTTCTACGGCGGTTGGCTTGCCAAGCAATGGGGCGTTAACGCCGACCGCGTAACGCCTGCCCACGAGTTCGAGGACGGCGTCGACTACGTTCCCGCCAAGCCTTACGTCGTTTTGGGCCATCATTTCTCGTCCATCGCAGGCGCAGGCCCCATTAACGGTCCCATTCAGGCAGCCGTGTTCGGCTGGGTTCCAGTGCTTTTGTGGGTGCTTATCGGTGGTATTTTCTTCGGCGCTGTGCATGACTTCGGCGCCCTGTTCGCATCGCTGCGCCATAAAGGCCAAACGCTCGCGAGCGTTATTCAGGAAAACATCGACGACACTGCGAAAAAACTGTTTTGCATCTTCGCGTACCTCACACTGATTTTGGTCGTCGCCGCCTTCGCATCCATCGTTGCTGGCACGTTCGCCGTAGTTCCCAACGCCGATGGCGTTGTGGAAATGACGGGCACGAACCTCGCGAACAGCCGCACCGCCATGATTTCCGTTCTGTTCATCGTCGCCGCCGTCATTTGGGGCGTAGCACTTCGCGGCCGCTCCATTCCCGGCCCCGTGAACATCGCTCTGGCGATCGTTGTCATCGTCGTCGTGGTTGCCATCGGCTACAACTTCCCGGTTTTCGAGCTCAACAACTTCACCTGGATGTGGATTGTAGGTGCCTACATTTTGGTCGCGTCGGTCGCCCCGGTGTGGATTCTGCTGCAGCCGCGTGACTACCTTTCGAGCTACCTGCTCTACGGCATGATCGCGCTCGCTCTGGTGGGCATCATTGGCGCGGGCGTTACCGGCGCTGCCACCAATCTAGACATTCCCGCCTTTACCGGCTTCACTGCCGTGAAGGGCGACAGCAAAGTCGCGACCACGGGTTTCTTGTTCCCGGCGCTGTTCATCACCATCGCATGCGGCGCGATTTCAGGCTTCCATAGCCTAGTGGCTTCGGGCACGACGTCCAAGCAGCTCGACCATGAAAGCGAAGCGCAGCCCATCGCCTATGGCGGCATGCTGCTCGAATGCCTGGTCGCCATTATTTCGCTGTGCGCCGTGGCGTTCGTGTTCGATGGCTATATGGACGGCACCTACGCGTCGCCCACGCAGGTTTTCGCAGGCGGCCTCTCTCAGATGCTCGGCTGCATCCCCGGCCTTTCTGGCGCTGAGGACATCGCATACTCGCTGCTGATTCTGGCCGTTTCGGTGTTCTGCCTGACTTCGCTTGACACTGCGACTCGCCTTGGCCGCTACATGTTCCAGGAGCTCTTCATTCCCGCAGGAAAGACCCGCGAAGAGCTTTCCGGCTGGCGCAAGTTCTTCTCGAACCCCGTTGTGGCAACGCTCGTCACCGTGACGCTCGGCGTTGCGCTCGGCCTCACCGGCTACCAGCTCGTGTGGCCGCTGTTCGGCGCCGCCAACCAGCTGCTCGCCGCGCTCGGCCTACTGGCCGTGTGCGCGTGGCTCGGCAATGCCGGCCGCAACAACAAGATGTTCTATGTTCCCATGGTGTTCATGCTCATCGTGACGTTGACCTCGCTCGTGCTTACCATGCAGGCGAAGTTCCTGGCCATCGCCGGCGGCGCACTCACGCTAGCCAACGGCCTGCAGCTTGTGCTCGCGGTACTGCTCGCCGTGCTCGCGGTGGTACTTGCTATTAAGGGCGCCCGCGTGATTTTCGGCAACAAAAAGAAGGAAATCGCCGAGTAAGGCAAACACATTCAACACAGCCCCACAGCTGCCACAAGGGTCCGCTTCGGCGGGCCCTTTTTTCATTGCTTTCCACCGCACCCAATCCTTTCTTTTCCGTACTCATTCTTTTCGTGCGACACGCATCATGCCCGATTAGACACAATTTCAAACAAGCGGCATAAGCCGCGTGAGCAAGGAGGGAAATTATGGGTACATCAATCGTAAACGAGTCGGGCGTATCTCGCCGTTCGTTTCTCACGGCCGCAGGTATCGGAGCGGCAGGAATCATAGGAGCAAGCATGCTTCCTGGATGCTCCAACAAAAAAGGAGCGAGCGCCGAGGGCGACGCATGGGACCTCGAGACTGACATTGTCGTTGTGGGCTCCGGCGCGGCAGGCGTTGCCGCTGCAGTAACCGCGATTGAAGAAGGGGCTGAGGTCGTTATGGTCGAGAAGGCCGACCTCATCGGTGGAGCGACAAGTGCGACCGTTCAGTATTGCGCCCCAACGTCTTCGCTGGCAATTCCGCAGAATTTCGATGACGTGACCGATAGCGCCGAGCTCATGTTCGAAAACGCCATGGAAGTTTCCGAGGGAACCGCCGACCCCTCCCTGGTCAAAATCTGGTGCGACGGCGCGGCTGACGCGATCGACTGGATGATTGACCATGGGTGCGAATTCAAAGAAACGCTGAAGATTTGCGAAGGTCGACAAGGACAGGGTAAATACATCGCAAAAACCGCTGGTGAACTTACAACGAAGCTCATCCCAATCATTCAAGAAAAGGCAACATTGCTCAACAATTGCCCGCTTGAAAGCCTTGTTGCGAATGAAGAAGGCCGCATCATCGGAGCCATCTGTCTCGATGACAGCAAGGAAAAGCGCATTCGTGCGCGCAAGGCCGTCATCATCTGCTCTGGCCCCTGGACCAATGATGAGGTAATGATTCCTCGCCACATGAACGAACTGCCGGAAACGCCCGCTGCGGCTGGAGAGACTTTCGCTTCACTGGGCATGCCCTACGGTCCGTTTACCGGCGAAGCGATTCGTGCGGCCCAAAAGGCCGGCGCGGCCGTTCGCCATATGGAGTACTGCGTGTCCGAACCGTGCTATTCGACTTCGGACCTCATGTCGCAGGGTGTTGCCGTTGCAGGTATCACCCGTGTCGTTGGGCAGGTCATGGTAGGCTCCAACGGCAAGCGCTTTACCGACGAAGGCAAAACCCGTGGCGCCATTGCCCGCGACGTGCTCAAACTTGAAGACAACGTATTCTATCCCGTGCTCGACGGCCATTTCGTTCCAACACAGGTGAATCCAAAAGAAGAGGTTCTTCAGAAGTGGATCGATGGAGGCTTCGTGGTAACCGCAGATACCCTCGAAGAAGTTGCATCTAAGGCCGAATCGAGTTTCGGAATCCCCGCAATCACACTTATCGCAAGCATCCAAGCCTACAACGAGGGTTGCAGTTCTGGCACTGACGAATTCGGTAAGGACCCCCATTTCCTTACCCCGATCAACCAGGCACCATTTTACGTAGGCCCCGTTGAAACATGCATCATGCTCTATACCAACGGCGGTCTTGACGCAGATGAAAACGCCCGCGTACGCAACGCCGACGGCGACGTGATTCCTGGCCTTTACGCAGCTGGGATGTGCACGGGCGGACAATTCGGCACCGACACCGTTTCAGGAAGCTGGCAAACAAACTCCATCGTATTCGGTAGAATTGCAGGTGCGAATGCGTCGAAAGAAACTGCAGAATAAAGCATTGCGCCAGCCGGCAAAACGCTTTCAATTCTCAATATGAGGGAACTAGACGGAGCTTGCGTTGCGCAAGCTCCGTTTCGTGCACGGAGGGACTTATGAGGATTGCCGCCGATGCGAGCATAACAAAAACAAGGCGTATGGTACTCGCCGCAGTCGCGGTAATGGGTTTCGGCCTGCTTCAGGGAGCACGCTTTATCGACGTTAATTCAGGACCGTACAGCGCGCATTCGCTTGCGCTTTTCGGCCTGTTCGTCGATGGCGCGACCTTGCTTACCATCGCCGTACTTTCGTATTTTGGAAAAATTGACGACAACCGCAAACTCTACTGCGCAGGGGCGATTTCGTGTGCGCTCTATCTCGCTCTATCGCTTCTCAATCTTGGCGACGCGGCCATTCATCAGGCATTCGCCGGCCTCACATGGTCGCTCAACGTTCTATGTTGGATGGAAATCTTCACCAACTACAAACCACGCTTTGCCCTTATCATGATTGCGCTTGCCTACGCGGTGAATGTTGCCGTGAAACCGCTCCTCGGGGCATTAGGCCTGCCGGTCGAAGGCGCACTCACCGCATTCATGGCAATTTCAATTGTCCTACTCGGCATTTGTATTCGCTATGACAAGGCAATTGCCCATGATACCCTCTTAAACGAGCGAGCTTCCAGTGACACATCGTGCCACGAAACGACCACGCTCTCGGAAGCGTTTTCACGCGCACGCAGAGCCGTTGCCTGCGCTTTTGCTTTTTCATTTGTCTGCGGATTCGTTATTGAAGCCGACTTGCTTGCCACAAACATGGAATATGCGCAAAGCAACGAAACGGCACTCATTTGCCTCGTCGCAGCGATTCTTATGGTCTGCGCATTGCTTGTTTTTTCGATTCGAAAAGCGAATATCGACTACATGTGCCCCATAGCTGCCGCCTGGATTGCAACGGCATTGTTCACGCGATCTACTGGGTTGCTCGAAGATTCGGTATCGGGCAGCATCATGACGGCTACGTTGATTTCGTTTTACGTGTTACTCTGGCTCATGCTCGTAAGCGAAGCCCACGAGAGGAAGCTCCCCGCATTTTTCCTGCTCGGCCTTGCCCTGGGAGTCGCACGTTTGTCGGTTATGGCGGGTCGGGCATGCGCCGACTGGGCCATCGGCGGCAACCTCATCGTTCAGAGCGCCGTAAGCGCCGTAAGCCTTTGGGCTCTTGCAATTGCGGTTTCAGCCATATTCTTCGCCTATTTGCGTTATTCCTCAAAACGCTTACGGGGCGGCTTCGACGAAACCGCCCCCGATGAAGATAGGCAACAATCGTCCCACATGGAGGCGATCGAGCCCAACAAGGCCACAAGCGATGTGGCACTGGCAAGCGAAGAGATTGCGCCTATCGCCTCAGACGCAGACCCATGGGACGAAGCGTTCGATATGCTCGTGCAGCGCTATGGCCTTTCCGACCGTGAGGCGCAGATCGTGCGAGAATTCGCTGCCGGACGAAGCGCGAGATATTTGGCGGAGTGGTATATGCTCTCGGAGCATACCGTCAAAACGCACTTACGTAGGGCCTATACGAAAGTTGGCGTGCACTCCCGTCAGGAACTCATTGACGCGATAGAAGAGATGCACGCCGAATCATTCAAAAACGCAAGAGGGAAGGCATAGCGAACACCGTGAGCTGCCGCCACGCCTTCTCATAATTAGGCAAGGTCTTTGGCAATTGCTTCGCCCGTGAGGCGACCCATTGACAATCCAACGGAATTCGAGCAATGGCGCACGAAGCTACGGTTGTACATGAATCGATGCGTGAGCTCGCCAATCGCCCACAGGCCTTCGATGGCGTTGCCGGCGTCATCGATAACGCGACAGTCGTTGTCGGTTTTCAAACCTCCCATGGTCGTGACGTACGAGGGAACATAACTCACGAGGTAGTAGGGGCCATCACCGTACGCGACTGCCTTTTCGACGGACTTCCCGTATTCATCCTCAGCGGAACCCTCGGCGAATGCCTGATACGAAGCGAACGTTTCTGCAAGCGCTACGGCGTCCATCGCCGACGCGAGGTCGTCAATGGTATCGGCCTTAATGACGTCTCCAGTCGAAATGCCCTTCTCAAGAATCTCGCACGCCTCGGCATTCGTACTATCGAAAAGCGCGTAATACGGAGCGACGTCGTGATCGGCCATGCTCGAGGCGAGCAGGATTCCCGGACCAGCTTCGTTGACAAAGCGCTTGCCCTGAGCATCAACGAGCATCTTGCTCGCAACCCCACCGCCCTCGAGGGGCTTGGCCGACATAGACATATCAACGAGCGTCGCAAAAGACGGATCAACTTCGGTAAGCTTCCTGGAGGGCATGATATTGAAAGGAATCACCCAGCAATTGTCATAAAGCGCCGCGCCCACAGCTTTTCCCATGGTAATGCCGTCACCGGTGTTCATCGCATTGCCCAAATACTGGAAACCGATTTTTTCAACCGAGGGAACAAACTCGTTGAGGTAGTCGACGCTTCCGCCAAAACCACCGCATGCAAGAACCGTCGCTTTCGCCGCAACAGTCTTAGTTTTACCGTTCGACTGCAGAACAACGCCCGGAACCTTGCCATCTTCGGTCACCAACTCGGTTGCCTCATGCTCAAGCAAGATTTCGACGCCCGCGTCTTCCAGGGCTGCGGTCATTTTCTCAGTGATGAGCTGACCAGCGGCCTTTGAGGCGTCAGCGCTCGTATCGGGCCATACGGTATCGGTCCCAACCTTCTCTTTAGTGAACGATTGAATAAAATCAATTCCCGTTTTCTCAATCCAATCCACCGTCTCGCAGCTCGCCTGCATAAGCGCTTTCACGCGATCGTAATCGGGGTAGGGCGCATCGATTTTGCCGGTCTCGGTTGCCTTTTTGAAACGAGCGAGGAACTCGTCCATGGTGTCGGTTGTCTCTGAAACGAACTGCCAGAACTCCTCGTTTTCGACGCCCTGATAAATCGAAACGTTGCCTTTCGAAGTCTGGAAAGAAATCCCCAAAGTCGGCGACTTCTCGACAAGCACGACCTTCGCGCCATTTTGGGCAGCAGCAAGCGCGCACGCCTCACCAGCAAGACCCGACCCGATAACCGCAATATCGGTTTCGACAATCTCACCCTTTGGCTTTTCCTCATCGGCTTGCTTCGAGGCGGTAACCGAACATCCCGCCAAAGCAAAACTTCCGCCAAGAATCGCAGCACCCGCGCAGAACGACCTACGGTTGATAGTCTTCATTTTTCCCTCCTCCTTATATGCGGCATTCGACCAGCCGCGCAGCTTCATAATGCCCGAAACGCACGAACACCTTGTCACACGAAAAGAATGAGCAGGTGAGAAAGCATGAGCGACGAGCAGGAACGGCATGAAGAACGAAGGAGCCTCGATACAGTATCGAGCTCGACAATGGGCGTATTCCGAACCCCATTCGCCACTGAAATTAGACAAGAAGCAAGACCGCACATGATTCGAATCGTTCTCGAAAAAGATATGCTTACAGGTCAAAATCTTATTTTGGCTTCTTCAAAATAGCGTGGTGGAGTGCTATTTTCTTCTCTTAATGTGTTTTCAGAAAGGGATACCAATGACAGATGAAAAACAGGAGGTCACAGCGCAGGATCAAGCAGAAGAACCTGCAGGTGAATCTCCGAAAGAGACCCCCGAGAAAACGAGGTCGCTCGGCGTATTCTCGTTCGAGGGCGACATGCCGCTCGCGCAAGCAATCCCCTTGGGCTTGCAGCATGTTCTGGCAATGTTCGTGGGCAATTTGACTCCGCTGCTTATTGTGACGAGCGCATGCGGATTGGCCGGCGCCGAATTCGCCGACGTGCAGCTTTCCCTGTTGCAAAATGCCATGTGGATCGCGGGTGTCGTAACTCTCATCCAGCTTTTCGGCATTGGCCCCGTCGGCGGCAAGGCGCCCATCATCATGGGCACGTCTTCGGGCTTCATCGGCGTGTTTAACTCGGTGGCCGCATCAATGGGCGGCGGCCTTATCGCCTATGGCGCCATCATGGGCGCATCGCTCATCGGCGGTTTGTTCGAGGCCGTTCTGGGCTTCTTCCTGAAACCCCTGCGCCGCTTCTTCCCGGCGGTTGTTACGGGCACCGTCGTGCTTTCCATCGGCTTAAGTCTTATCAGCGTCGGCGTGAACGCCTTCGGCGGCGGCAACACCGCACCCGACTTCGGCTCGTTCGAGAATCTGTGCTTGGCGCTTATCGTGCTCATCGTCATTCTCGCCGTGAAGCATGCGACCACGGGCTTTGTAAGCGCCTCTTCCATTTTGGCTGGCATTATCGTAGGTTACGTCGTCGCCGGCATCATGGGCCTGGTTCTTCCTACGACCGGCGTGACCGCCGATGGCGTGGAATACACCAAGGCATGGGTTCTGAACTGGGATAAGGTCGCTGCGGCGTCATGGTTTGCCATTCCGAACCTTCTGCCCGTCATGCCCGTCTTCGACATGCGAGCCATTGCGCCCGTGCTGGTGATGTTCATCGTCACGGCCGTCGAGACCGTCGGCGACATTTCGGGCGTCACGCAAGGCGGCATGAACCGCGAGGCTACCGACAAGGAACTTTCCGGCGGCGTTATGTGCGACGGCTTGGGCTCGTCGCTCGCAGCCATGTTCGGCGTGCTGCCCAACACCTCGTTCAGCCAGAACGTCGGCCTGGTCACCATGACCAAAATGGTCAACCGCAAGGCCCTGGCCTGCGGCGCCGTATTCCTGATTCTGTGCGGCTTGTGCCCGAAGCTCGGCGCCGTGGTCTCCATCATGCCCCAGTCGGTCCTCGGCGGCGCGGCCGTTATGATGTTCGCCTCCATCGTGGTGAGCGGCATTCAGCTGATCACACGCGAACCCCTTACGCCGCGCAACTTGAGCATCGTTTCCGTCGCACTTGGCCTAGGCTACGGCATTGGCGCGAACCCCGCCGTGCTGGCTGGTTCGCCCGAGTTCGTCGGCCTGATTTTCGGCGGCTCTGGCATTGTCGCCGCAGCTGCGGTCGCCATCATTTTGAACATCGTGCTTCCCAAAGACGAAAATGAGAAGACGCCCGAGAAGAATGCGAACGCTTAACGAGTTAAACGAGCGGCTCAAGGTTGGCATTCGGACTTTTGGCCCAAATCGTTCTTATACATCCAAGCGAACGGCGCCCTGTTTCTTTCGCGAGAGACAGGGCGCCGTTCTTTGTTGCCTGGTCGAAATACGAACGATGAAACGGCTTTCCTTCAACCGCACCCATCGTATCCAATCGAAGAGCTCATCCCCAATTGCGCTCATCGTGCCTAAACGGAGCGATCATTCTCGAACCCATTCCTATCGCACTTGCATGGTCGGGCTTTTCCGCACGCGCTTTCTGCGCGCACTGTCACATGCGAACTTTCGCAACGCACGTCCAATCGGACTATCGCAAGCTTGCCTAACAAGCAAGCTTTTCCGCGTCCATTCCCACAGCACCTCCCATAAATCCCTCTAAGGCAAGCCCGAACGGGCCGACGCGGCCCAAACCATGTCCCGATTTTGCAAAAAATGGCACAAATTTGCGGTTGTGAACGGTCTTAGCACTCCGAAATGGCCCCAAAGATGCTTCGTTTTTGCAAAACCCCAGGTCACGATTTACCGAAGGCAGGAACAATGCACTCCTTATCGTGCACAACCGCAAATTTGTGCCAAAAAGTTGACAATTCGGACCAAATATCAAGCAAGAGCAAATTGTTCAAGAAGGCACCAACAGTAGACTCGAAGCAAGCCCGGAGCAAGCACGAAGAGAAGATGAAAGAAGCCAAGAAAAGAGGGGAGGGAGAGAGTAAAAATTAACGGTAATTTCGCGCATGCCGAGCATTGCCACACGCGGCCCATGCAATGCCGCATGTGGCAATGCGGCAAAAACCAAATTTGCAACCAGCAGAAAGAAGCGCTCAGGAGTGGTGAAACAAGCGAAGTGCCAGAATAAAGAACGGAAGCCGCGAACTAGGAAATTGAATCAAACCGAATCGGCGGCACTCGGTTACGAACGCAATGGACTGAATGTAATGGACTGAATGTAATGGATGCCCATTATCGGGCCAGAAAGCACAGCAGGACACCCAGCTGGGATATCGAGCCAAGGGGCGCAGCAGAACACCCAGCTGGGGCACATGCCTAGAACACCGGATGGAACGCGCAGGCAAAATCGGCGCGACGAAAAGCGTCAGCGCGGCAAGCCTGCACTGCCGCAGCGCGCAATATGTGTCTGCAGCTGTTCCAAATCGTCGCGCGTATCCACGTCGAACAGCTCCCATTCGCTTGAAACCTCAATGGTTCGCACGCATTCCGCATGCGCTTTCGCCACGAATCCACCGCCCTTACCACGGGGAAGAGAACGAAGCTCGTCGAACGCCCATGAAGGAAAAAGCACGGGCGCGCCCGGCACACCATCGAAACTGGTGCGCCAAATGCACGCAACGCTGCTCTCCGCAGCATTGCACCCCACGGCGTCATGTTTCGCGGCAGCGGCGACATCGGATTCCGCAGCATCACACCCAGCAGCAGCATCAACGTCGCACTCCACAGCATCGAGCTCCATAGCGTAGTCCTCCGCAACGCCGCCTTCCGCAGTATCGGCCAGCGCTGCACCGACAGCATCGCATCCCACAACATCCGCAACGCCGCGCCCCGCAGCATCACGTTTCGCGGCACCAGCAGCATCGCGTTCGGCGGCGCGAAGAAGCGCGACGATGCTCGCTGGACGAATAAGAGGCTGGTCGCCCTGGACAAACGTGACCGTATCGCACCCGTCCATGGCCTCCATGCCCAAGCGCACCGTGTCATTCCGACATGGCTCGTCGTGTAAAATCACCTGCGCGCCCAGCGTCTCGCACAACGCAGCCACGTCAGCATGGCGCGTGACCACCACGCGCCGGCTGAACAAGCCATCGGTTGCTCGCACAACATGGCCGACTAGCGGCGCGCCGCAAAGCTCAGCCATGAGTTTATTGCCCCCGAAACGCGCTCCCACGCCCGATGCCATAACGATGCATCCGTGCTTCAATGTGCGGTTGTCGGCAGCGTGTGGCATAGCGGCATTCGCCTTTGCAAATTCGATGGTTGGACGGGCTGAATTTAAGAATTAATCGCAGGCCACAGTATAATATGAACGACTATGCCAACCTCAAGTAATGGGGCGAGAAACATTATTACCTTCCAAAAATACGAGCGCCCGCAAACCCTCGACGAAGCCTGGGAGCTCAACCAGAAAAAGCGCAACCGCATCGTGGCCGGCACCATGTGGATGAAAATGGGCACCCACTCCTTCGGCACCGCCATCGATCTGTGCGATCTGGGCCTCAACCAAATCGAAGAAACCGACGAGGGATTCCGCATTGGCGCCATGGCCACCCTGCGCCAAATGGAGAAGCATCCAGGCCTCGCCGCCTATTCCTGCGGCGCGGTGGAAGCCGCCTTCAAAGACATCGTGGGCGTGCAGTTCCGCAACGGCGCAACCCTCGGCGGAAGCCTGTGGCGCCGCATGGGCTTTTCCGACATCCTCACGGTTTTCCTTGCCATGGATAGTTACGTCGAACTCTACAAAGGCGGCATCGTGCCCCTGGAAGAGTTCGCGCGCATGCCTTACGACAAAGACGTTTTGGTGCGCCTCATCGTGAAGAAGCAGCCGGGCGCGTTCTCATACCAAGCCGTGCGCAAGCAGCGCACCGACATCCCTTCACTGAACTGCGCTGCGGCCCAGGTGGCGGGCGAGTGGCGCGTCGTCGTGGGTTCGCGTCCCGCGCGTGCCGTGGTGCTTCGCGATGAGCAGGGGCTCCTCGCCGGCGGCATTACCGAGGAAAGCGCCGCCGCGTTCGCCGACTACGCCGCCGGCGCCGTGACCGTCTCGGGCAACATGTGGGGCAGCGCCGAATACCGACGCGCACTCGTGCCCGCGCTCACGCGTCGCGCGCTTCTGGCACTGAAAGAGGTGCAGTAATGGAAATCAAAATCAAGCTGAACGGAACCATGGTTTCCGACGACGTTCCCGCTGACACGCTCCTCATCGATTTCGTGCGCGCGCATGGCTGCTTGAGCGTGAAGCGCGGTTGCGAAACCTCGAGCTGCGGTTTGTGCACCGTGCTCATGGACGACGAACCCGTGCTTTCATGCTCAACGCTCGCGGCGCGCGCCAACGGCCGCAGCGTGCACACGCTCGAAGGCCTGCAAGAAGAAGCGTCGGAATTCGTCGGCTTCATTGCCGACCAAGGCGCCGAGCAATGCGGCTTTTGCAATCCCGGCTTCGTCATGAATACCATCGCGCTGCTTCGCGAAAACCCCGACCCGTCTGACGGGGAAATTCTCGCGTACCTGAGCGGCAACCTGTGCCGCTGCTCGGGCTATGAAGGCCAGCTGCGCGGCATCCGCGCCTTCCTGAACAGCAGGCATGAGGAAGGGGCCAACCATGAATAGACCCGAGTACCAATCGGTGGGCAAGTCGGTCCGCAAGAAAGACGCGATGCAGCAACTGCTGGGCAAGCCCCTGTATACCGAAGATATCGTGCGCGACGCGCTCGTGGTGAAGCTGCTGCGAAGCCCGCACGCCAATGCCATCGTCGAGACTATCGACACCTCGAAGGCGAAAAAGGTCGCCGGCGTGGTTGACGTATTCACATGGGAAGACGTGCCGAACGAGCGCTTTTCGAACGCGGGCCAAACCTACCCCGAAACGAGCCCCTACGACCGCCTCATCATCGATCGCCACGTTCGCTTCGTAGGCGACGTGGTGGCAATCGTCGCTGCCGAAAATGAAGCAGCCGCCAATAAGGCGCTCGAGCGCATCAAGGTTACCTACGACGTACTCGAACCCGTTTTGGATTTCCGCACCGCCAAAGACAACCCGGTGCTCGTGCATCCCGAAGACAACTGGCGCATGCTGTGCGATTTGGGCGGCGACAACACGCGCAACCTCGTGGGCACCACGGCCGACGAAGGCGGCGACATCGAGGCCGTGCTTGCCGATTGCGACATCGTCTTGGAGCGCACCTACCACACCAAGGCCTACAACCAGGCAATGATGGAGACCTTCCGTACCTACACCGTGCTCGACCGCTACGGGCGCTTGCACGTGATTTCATCCACGCAGGTCGTCTTTCATGTGCGCCGCATCTTATCGCACGCGCTCGGCATTCCGAAAGGCCGCATTCGCGTCGAAAAGCCCCGCATCGGCGGAGGCTTCGGCGCAAAGCAGACCGCAGTGTGCGAGGTGTACCCCGCATTCGTCACGATGAAGACGGGCCGTGCCGCCATGTGCGTATACACGCGCGAAGAATCGCAGACCTGCGGCTCTCCGCGCCACGAGATGGAAATCACCGTGCGCTTGGGCGCGAACAACGACGGCCGCATTCGCGCGCTCGGCGTGACCACGCTGTCGAATTCGGGCGCCTATGGCGAGCACGGCTGGGCGACGGTCGGCCTTACTGGTCATAAGTCCATTCCGCTGTATACCGGATCGCTCGAAGCGTTCAAATTTACCGCAAACGTGGTGTACACGAACATGCAGCCTTCGGGCGCCTACCGAGGCTTCGGCGCCACGCAGGGCCAATTCGCCGTTGAAACCACCGTGAACGAGCTGGCCGAAAAGCTCGGCCGCGACCCCGTTGAGCTGCGCGAACAGAACATGGTGCGCGAAGGCATGGAGATGCCCGCGTACTTCGGCGAAATCGCCAACGCGTGCGCGCTCGACCGCTGCTTGAAGCATTGCGCCGACATGTTCGACTGGAAAGCGAAATACCCCGTGCGCGACATGGGCAACGGCAAGGTTCGCGCGGCGGGCGTGGGCATGTCGATGCAAGGCTCAGGCATTTCCGGCATTGACGTGGGCTCGGTCACCATCAAGCTCAACGACGACGGCACGTACATGCTGATCATCGGCGCGGCGGACATGGGCACAGGCTGCGACACCATTTTGGCGCAGATGGTCGCCGAGCATATGGATTGCTCGGTCGACGACGTTTCCGTGTTTGGCGCCGACACCGATGCGTCGCCCTACGATTCGGGCTCATACGCCTCTTCCACCACGTATGTCACCGGCATGGCCGTGCAAAAGGCGTGTACACAGCTGAAAGAACGCTTGTGCGCCATCGCCGCCGAAGCGCTGGAGTGCGACGCGAACGAGCTGAGCTTCGAAGACGGGCGCGTGGTGCGCGAAGCGACGGGCGAGGAAATGCCACTCGTCGATGTGGCCACGAAGAGCCAGGTAAGCAATTGCCTGGCACCCGAAGCCACCGCCATGCATTCTTCCCCTGTCTCGCCGCCGCCGTTCATGGTAGGCATGGCCGAGATTGAACTTGACCGCGAAACCGGCGTAGTTGAAGTGCTCAATTACGCGAGCGTCGTCGACTGCGGTATTCCCATCAATCCGGCACTTGCGCGCATTCAGGCCGAAGGCGGCATCGTGCAGGGCATCGGCCACACGCTCATGGAAGACGTGACGCGCACGCCTAAGGGTCGCATTCGCGAATCAAACCTGTTCACGTACCGTTTGCCCACTCGTCTTGACACGGGCCGCATTCACGTCGAGTTCGAGAATTCCTACGAACCCACGGGTCCGTTCGGCGCGAAGTCGATCGGCGAAATCGTCATTAATACGCCGGCCCCCGCGATTACGCAGGCAATTTACCGCGCGACGGGCGTGTGGCATCGCGAGCTGCCCATTCTGCCCGAGCATATCGTGCTCGCGAAACCCGAGGAGTAGGCATTCTAAGCGAGTTTTTGCACATACCGCGGAAAACCACGGCCATCATCGGAAGCGGCGGGAAATCGACGCTTTTGCGCGCCCTTGCTGAAGAGCTGGCAACCGGAGGAGCCGCGAACGCGAAGTTCATAGGCGCCGAAATCGCAACCGATAAGCCTCAGGTCGGAACATCGCCGAACGAAGACCGCCCGACGGAGAAGTCCGCAGACGATAAGCCGTCGGTTGATGGCGGCGAGCCGTCAACCAGGCGCCCCGCCGCAAAAGAGAACGCCATCGCCGAAGCGGCGCACCGCGCACACGTAATCGTGGCCACGAGCACCAAAATGTTCGTACCCGATTGGTGTCCGGTTCTGCTCGACCCCACAATGGACGAAGTGCGATTAGCGCTATCGACGCACCCCATCGTCTGCGTGGGACGCATCCATAGACCAACGGGCAAGCTTGACGCGCCGCGCATAGCGTTTTCGGAATTGGAAGCCGCGGCCGACTACCTGCTCGTTGAAGCCGATGGAGCAAAAATGCTGCCCCTGAAGGCGCATGCGGAGCACGAGCCCATGATTCCCGGATGCGCGAAGCGAACGGTCTGCGTCGTGGGGATCGATGGCGTGGGCAGCCCTATTTCGCAGGCCTGTCACCGAGCCGAACGCTTTGCGCAGCTGACAGGCGCCTCGACAGCCGATGCCGTAACGCCCGAAATGGTAGCGCGCGTGCTTGAAGCCGAAGGCCTGCACGATATGGTTTTGATCAACAAGGTTGAATCCGACAACGACCGGCGAGTCGCCGAGCGCATAGCGGCGCTCTGCACAACCCCCGTGGTTGCGGGAAGCCTTTGGAGGAAAGAATTTCGATGCTTGCGATAATTCGCGGAGCTGGCGATATCGCCAGCGCGATTGCGTTGCGCCTGCACAAATGCGGCGCCTCCGTCATTATGACGGAGGTCGAACATCCCTTGACGGTCCGTCGCACAGTCGCCTTCAGCGAGGCTATTCATTCAGGGAAAACCCAGGTTGAAGGCGTCGTTGGCGTGCGTGCTGAAAGCGTCGATGATGCGATGCGACGAGCACTCGAAGGGGTCGTTCCCGTGCTCGTCGACTCGAAATGCTCATGCATTTGGCTTGAACCTGACGTGCTGGTCGACGCCATTTTGGCCAAGCGCAACGTGGGAACCACCATCGGCATGGCACCTATCGTAATTGGCATTGGCCCTGGATTCACGGCGGGCGACGACTGCCACGCCGTGGTCGAAACCATGCGCGGTCACACGCTCGGTCGCGTGTATTACGAGGGTTCGGCACTTCCAAACACCGCAGTGCCGGGGCTTGTAGGCGGCTTCGCAGGTGAGCGCGTGCTGCGCGCGCCAAGCGATGGAACTTTCCGCGAAGTCGCTTCAATTCGCGACCACGTCGAGGCGGGACAGGCCGTCGCATACGTGGACGACGCCCCTGTTATTGCCACCCTCACCGGCACGCTACGAGGCCTGCTTGCTGGCGGAACGCATGTTACCAAGGGCTTGAAGTGCGGCGATATCGATCCGCGCGACGAAGTGAGCCACTGCGAAACGGTATCGGACAAAGGCCTGGCAGTCGCAGGCGGCGTGCTGGAAGCCATTCTTCATTTGAGCGACACGCTCACGAAAGCATAGGCGGAATAAAACATGCGAACGATTGCAGAACATATCGCGCGTGCCTCGCGCGAGGCACGCGATTTGGTGCTGGTTACCATAATGGAAAGTAAAGGCTCCACGCCACGCCACGCGGGCTCGCAAATGCTCGTCGACGAAAAAGGGCTTGTGTGCGGCACCATTGGCGGCGGCGCCGTCGAGGCCCACGCCATCAAGAAAGCGCATGGCATGCTGGGCGGCAATCTGAGCCTCGTCGAAAACATGGAGCTGAAGTTCGCCTCCAAAAAAGGCCTCGATATGGCCTGCGGCGGGGATGCGACCCTTCTGTACACACCCGTGAATGCCAGCGATACGCATTGGCGCGATGCCGCACGCGAAATGCTTCACTGCATTGACCAGCGCATTCCTTCCTATCTCGTCGTGAAATGTCCAGAAGGCGAACAATCGAACGAAAGCACTGTCGCCCTGCTCGATGCCAACGGTGCGCCTTTGGCGGGAGAGCACGGCATGCAGGCGGCCCTCATCGCAGGCCTTGAGCACAGAGCCGTCATTGACGGCCGTTTCGTGATGCCCGTCTCGCTGCCCACGCGAGCCATCGTTTTCGGCGGCGGGCACGTGGGCTGCGCGACCGTGTCGGCCCTCTCGCGCGTCGGGTTCTGCTGCACACTGTTCGATTGCCGCCCCGAATTCGCCCAGCACTCGCGCGTGCCCGAAGCGCATGATGTCATCTTGGGCGATTACGACAACATCGCAGCGTCGCTGACCTTGGACAAGCACGATTTCGTCATCATTATGACACACACCCATCGCAGCGATTACGCCCTTCTTGAGCAGGTGCTTCGCCGGCCTTTGGCATACGTCGGACTCATGGGGTCACGGCGAAAAATCGCAACCGGGCGAGAGCTCATGCTGAATGCGGGAATATCGGAAGAGGCGATTGACGCCGTGCATATGCCCATCGGCCTTGACATCGCCGCAGAAACGCCCGAGGAAATCGCCGTGAGCGTCGCGGCGGAGTGCATCATGCGCCGCGCGGAAATGCGGAGGGGGACAGGCAAATCGCAATGATATGGTTTACTTCCGACACCCATTTCGGACACGCCAACGTGCTGAAATTCAGCGAGCGGCCATGGGATGATATCGATGTTTGATTAAGTCCGAAGAACATGGATTGCAAAATGAAGATGCCTTTCCCTGAAAACGAAATGATTGAGTTGATTCGCAGCCTCGAAGCGGACACATGCCCTATACCCCAGTAGTAATTCTGGCAGGGTCTCCCCAAAAGAGGCTGCAGACTTGCGCATGCAAGGCATCGAACTAAAGCGTAACGGCGATTTAGCTGGCGCTAACCAGAAATTCATCGAGATGTTTCATGAGCAAGACACCATTTGCTCTGACGGGCTTTGGTCCTGGGCGAAAGTTTTGCTGCTGGCAAAAGACTTCGAGCACTTACAACTTTTAATGCATGCGGAGTTCGCCAACTATTATCGCGGCGAATCATTGTTCAGCCCGACGGAATGGATGAATGTTCACCTGAACATGCCCGGGCTTGAAATCGAATGGCTTTATGATGACTCAAAGCCAAACTACAGAATCAACGCACTGGACTATTTCGAGTATCCCGAGCAACTTATCGAAAGAATCTACTCGTATGGGGCAACAATGGGTACTGGCGATTCAACTATTCTTGGTCGCCGGATGATTATCTAGAGTTTATTAAGTACTTCGGCCCTCTTGCCACGTTAGTCATCGATGGCACTGCTTACAGGTGGACGGATGACGAACCCGATGACCTACTTAAATTCTATGAAAGCGTCTATGCGGAATATGCAGCTTCTGACGACCAACTCGGTGCTGGCGAGTTTCAGTATGATATGGATGCCGAATACAAAAACGAAAGGGGTTTGCCGCCCCTTCCAGCGCCCGACGGGGAAATCTGCGACCTGATCGACATGCTTGAGGGCAACTGCTGCAACTTGCCCGATGCCGGAAACCCGCCGCATTTCGATTCGCAGATAGCCGAGCTATTCAATGAAGCACAACGGATGAGGATGGCGGGGGATTTGCGCAGTGCGCACGTAAATTTCCTCAAGATTTTTGAAACCCAGCGGTCGATTTCGTCGATGGTCCTTTATTCCTGGGTATGTATATTTCCGCTCGCGAAAGACTTTGGACATGCACAGTTTGTCTTGCAGCTGGCCGAAACAAACACATTCAGAGGCCAAAAGTGGTACTGCTTCGGTAGCAAGAGTGCGCTCAACATGCTCCTCATTCCTATTCCAAATGAGATGGACTCGCTTCAAGCTATGCGATACCAGAGTGAAAATGCGGTCGATTACAACAACCGCGAGGCCGTCGAGGCAAGCATTGCGAAGCTGGGGGCAACGATTCTTTCTGGACGTCACGATACAAACTATCCGATGACGAGTATCGAGAGTTCAAACGCTACTTCGGGGAGTATTCCGGCAGCTACAAGGTTGACTTCGAGTACGAGCGTCGTGGTTACTAGCAATATGACAATGGGCTCTAATACAAGCTAAGTCATGTTATTGGCAGCATCGAACGGCACATTGTGGCCGCCCGATGCTTGCTGGTGCTAGATTAATCAGTTCTTCTATAGCTATGTGGACCTAGCCAACAAGCAGCTTTGCCAAAACCGCAATACACAAAACAATGCTGGCACCAGCCATGACAGTTACGGTCGTCAGCTTGCTCTTCAGGGATGCCACGTTATTGGTCTCGACGGTTTTGAGCTCTCTGACCTCTTCGGCTAATGAATCAACATCAATCTCCTTGAGCGCCGCAATGCTCGCATCGATGTCGGCAAGATGCTTTTGCGCGTCCTCGAGAAGCGCCGCTGTCTCCTCGTTTTGACGTTTGCTCTCGGATTTAGCGGCTTCGTTCGCCTCGAGCAAGGCATCGCCGCTCGCTTTGATGTCCGATGTTGCGGCCTTTGCGGATTCCACTGCCGCGCTCAACTCGTCTCTCGCTGCTCCAATGCTCTCGCCCAGGTTCGAGATTGCCTGATCGGCGAGCCCCGATATCTGATCGGACACCTTACCGACAGCGTCATTTGCAGCGTGCTCGAGGGCGGCTTGTGCGTCCGAGGCTTGCTTCGCAATGGCGTCAGCGCCGTCGACCGCAGCCTTTTTGATTGCTTCTGATTGCTCAGACAAGCGGTCTACTTCGCTCGCAAGCGATTCAGTCGCAGCCCGGGTCCGATCGTTCGACTCCTCGACAAGTCCTCTCGTTTCGGCGACGACGCGTTCGAGCCTCACGCTGAGCTCGCTGTTTGCGGATACGACGCCATCGGCCTGTTCGCGCGCAGACTTGATAGCGTGAAGTTCGTCTTCGAGCTGGCCCAGGACTACGTTGAGATTTAAACCGGTTTCGTTGCTCATTTCTAACTCCTCATCAGCTAGTCGCCAAAGTATGCTTGCCGAATGCCGCGCAGGGCCTCCAAATGCACCTTCGCGGTAACCTCGTCTTGCAATTCTGAAAGCTGCGAAAGGTCGTAACGATGGGGCGCGGCCCCAACCGCTTCGTCGAACCGTTGCTTGAAACGCCAAAACTGCTCTTGGGAATCCGATCGTTGAGCGAACCCGACCATGCCCGACAGATAATCACTGCGGAGTTCCTGCTCAAGGGCCTCGCTTTCGTTCGTGCCGAGCTGGGTCAAGCAGAAATAATTTAGCAGGGCGAGAGCGTGGTTCTCGTCGGTCAGCGCACGGCGGATAAGTCGCACTGCGCCTTGAAGGTGCTTTACGTTGTCGATCGGCGTTCCGCCTGCGCCGACGAGGTCGTCATCGACGACGCGCAGGTACTTCATGACCGTCTCGAAAGAGCCCTGTTTGCCCTCATCGGTGTCGTTGGTGAGGGAGAATGGCTCCCCGTTGTCAGCGACGTACTCGTCGTTGGCGTACTTCGAGTTGAAGTAATAGTAGATGAAGTCCTTGAGGTCCTCGTTCATCTCGAGCCAGTCTTTACCGGAATCGAGCCCCGTATTGCAGAACAGCCTCATATCGTCCATCGCGCGCTTGCGTTTGACGGCGATCTTCTCGTAGACGAATTCGGTCAGGTATCCCAGGCACTTTTGTATCTCGTTGTCGCCTCGGCAATATGACACCTGGCTGACGATTTCCTCGGCTCTCTCCTCTGCGTAGTAGCGCATCAGGAAGCGCTTCAGCGCGTCGTAGTACCCGCCGTCTTCCTTGCGGACCATCCTGATAAGGAAATGGTGCCTGCGGTAATCCTGCGTGTAGTCGTCTATGAATCCGATGCAGCACATGCGGTAAATCATCTTCTGCACGTTGTCTTCATGGCTGATCGGCTTTTGCTTGCCCTTTTCCGGTTTTCCGAAGGTATAAGGGATGCGAGCTACAAGGCTGGTGCCCTCTGCGGTCGAAATCACTTCATCAATCAAGTTTTCGATTCTGTAGAGAGACTGGTCGTCCCTATCGCTGCGAACCAGCTCCACTGATTGTTTGCAGAAGAGCCCGTACAAGGTCTTCTTCTCGACGTCAATCCCCATGAAGTTCTGGCTGTAGAAGTACTCGTTTGTCGCGTAATCCGGGTTCTCGATCAGGTCGTTGCCGGGATTGGCGAGGTCGACGTATCTACGGGGAACGCGGATGCCGTAGTAGTCCAGAACCGAATGCAGGTCCTGCTCGTAGAACCATCTGCCCTTCAGGGTTCTTTCAATAGGGCCGTCGCCGGGATAGTCGGGCCTTATGCGAGCGAGAGAGTAGTCCGAGACGAGTACTTTGGCAAGCGCGATTCTCTTGTCGCGGCCGGCGCGGCCGGCTTCCTGCACAAAGCTTTCTAGGGAACTGGGATAGTTCATGTTCACGCTGAAGCGAACGTTTGGTTTGTCGATTCCCATCCCGAAGGCTTTGGTCGCGACCATAAGCGGGAGCTTGTTCTCTTTGAAAAGCTCCAGGCTCTCGAACGACTGCGCATCCAGGCTCTCGTCACCGTCTGAGCTGCCCATGAAGGTTCCGATATCGGCAATCGATTCAGACAGGCTTTCTGCGTTGTGTGCGACCGATATGGGCGTGTTTGCCCTATGCGGGCAGAACACGATTCCGGCATATTCGTATTCGCCTGCTCTTTCGAAGGGGCTCTTTGGCAAGCTGCAGGTAAGCTCCACGTCGCTGAATTCGTTCATGACGTTATGGCGCTCGGCGAACCTGCTCTTGATGCGTTCTACATTGTCGGGCTGCTGCAGCGTTTCAATCTCTTCGAATACGTCGCGAAGGTGCAGCGCGAGATACTCGGACTTGCTTGCGCGCTCGGAATCATGGAAGGAGTTGCTGAGCTTGACGGCTCTAGGCAGGCTGGGGTCGATGACGTGCCTGGTGTCGTAATTCCCGTCTGCTTCAAATCGTACCGGCACGTGCTCGATCTTGTACTGCAGCTCGAGCCGATCGGTGTCTTCGTAGCGTACAACCGTATTCGCATCGAGCGGATAGGCGCCATCTCCAGATAGCTCTCTTTCAACATCTGCAAGCACGTCAAAGGAGGCCGTAGCTGTGAGCCCGAAAAGGGTGAGGTGGCCGCTGCCGTTCTTCGTGTGCACGAAGTTGTAGAGGTTCCTGCCCAAATGCAGGTATGAGAATCTGAAATCGTGGCCCCATTCTGAAACGCAGTGCACCTCGTCAATGACTCCGTAAGCAAAGTAGACGCCGAGATTGCGCATGGCCGACAGCCGGTTCCTGAAGCTTTGCATGCAAAGCCTCTCCGGAGAGACGAAGACGAACTGCATCTCGGAAGCCTCCATATGGGAGAGCCTCTCGTCCCTTTCCTTGTCGGAAATCGTCGAGTTGATGAATGTGCAGTCGTCAATGCCGGCGGAAGCGAGCCCTGCGTATTGGTCCTGCATGAGGGCGCGTAGGGGGTCGATGACGAGGGTCACGCCCGGTTGCAGCATGGAGGCAAGCTGGTACGTCAAGGATTTACCCCCTCCCGTTGGGAGAAGGCCAATGACGTTCTTGTTCTGCAGTGCCCGATTGAGTATGGGCACCTGTCCCGGGCGGAAATCCTCCTTCCTGAATAGAAGATTCAGGAAATACCTCAGATGTTCGAGCATCTCCTCGTCTTCCAGGAAACGCCCGAACCCATCGGTCGACCCGAGGGGCTCGTACTCGATGGTGTCCGACGTGTAGATGGTTCTTCGGCTCCGCACGCTGCTGGACCGGCCCACCACGAAATAGCAGTTGTTGCGCGCCCGGAACTCGCTGAATGTGGCGCGGGCCCCATCTATCTTGCCGAGCACGGCCATATCTATGACCATGTCGTACTTTCCGGATCGCATGCGGTCGTCGCATTCTGCGACGACATGCGCATCTAGATGCAGGGGCGAGTCAAGCCACTCGTCGGTGCATATCACCGTGAGGTCTACTTCCGGCATGTTCAGCGATTTGAATGCCTTGCTCAGCGAGGAGGCGTGCCAGAGCATCTGGCGAAGGTCTTCGAATGCCAGCGCGGCGCAGGGCACATCGCGTTCTATGACTACGACCCGCCATCGGTCCTTCAAGATGTCGAGCGAACCCGTTATAAGAGCTTCGATGATCACTTTCTCCAGCCTGGCAACACCTATGGGAACGTAAAGCTGCGCTCTCCTGATTGCTTCGCTGCGGCCATCGGTGCACCGGAAGGCTATTCGTCCAAGGTCGTCCTTGACTTGGGCATTGCCCGAGAATCCGAAAGCGTTTTCCACAAACGGGCTGGTTCTCGTCGGCAATCCGCGCACAATTATATTGTTGAGCACGGCGAATAACGGGTTCACGTCGTCGTAAATCTTTGCGCCGAGCTCGAACGGAGCGGCGACTTCAAACGCCGAGAGCGCATCGTCGTCCTCGATTCGGGGCTCTGCATCTTCACGCACACAGTCGAGCTCATACGATGCGAAGAACTGGACCGGAGGATAGTAGTCCACGTCCACGACTGAGCTTTTCCCGCATTCGTATTTGAAGATGAGAAGCTCCATTGTGAAGTTCTCTTCGGCTGTTATTTGGGGCTTCATGAGGCTTACGAGCTCGGAGATGGCCTTGCTCTCTACTCTGTTTTGAGTTCGCCTTTCCTGCCTTACCGTATCGATGCCGCTGAAGTAGCTCTTGAACAGCTCTATGCGGCTCATGCCGTTGTTGTTGTTATACACAGGGCTTAAGCAGACAAAGTAGTGAACTCCAGAGGCTGAAGCTCCTATAGTTTGCACGAGGCGCTTCATATCGAAGCCATCCATGTCAAGGATGTTCGAGAAGAGGTGCAGGGTGACTGGTGATTTTGTCTCTATATCCTCTGCTGTTATGTCGTCGAGATATTTCTGAAGCGCTTTTGTCTGAGTGATTCCATAAGCCGTAAGGTGCAGTGCCGCATAGCGCAATGCGAGCTCAGAGGGCTCGATTAGGACAACCTCGTCGAGGGGGATGAAAATCCCCTTGCCATTGAGGTAGTCGAGCAGGCAGCATGATGCGAGGGCTTGCCCGCATCCCCAGTCTATTATCGACATGGATTCTTTTGACAGGTCGCGAAACACGCGCTCCATTCTGCTTAGCGCAAGCCCCATCTTCTTCATGTGCTTGCGCCCGAAGGCATACAGATAGCGCCAGAGGAGCTCCTCTCGGTCCAGCACTCGCGTGCCGTGTTGCAATTCATCGTACATGGCCTCGATTTCAGACGTGCCGTAGTTTTCACAAAGCATCTGGTAGGCGATTGAGCGTATCCCTTCAAAACTGGGGGATTCAGCCTGCCGACGAGCTCGGCGTAGTGCTTGTTCGGCTCGAATCTGGAGGAGTCGCTCATCTTCTAGACCTCCTGGAAGAGCTGATTGCCGCCGAAACAGAACTTGAACGACCTGTCGCGCGCGTCGCCGGTCCCGCGGTGGTCTTTGACTTTGTCGACGGTCGGGTCGACATGTCCGCAGAGCAAACTGCTCTCGGGGTCGCAGAGCCCTGACAGGTTGCGTGTGAGCTCATCGGGGTTCGTCGTGGCGTAGCAGTATTTGCAGCCGTTCGCGCAGGTGTTTGGCCAGCCGATGTCGATGCTCTCGATGCAGCAGCACTCCTTGCGCTGCGCCTTGTCCTTAGCGAGCTCCTCGTAGCGCGTCTTCAGGCGCGAGAGCCTGCAGCCGCCTATGCGCTCGAAGACCCGCGAATCAACGCAGCGCGCGTGCTGGATTCCATACCTCTCCAGGTCGACCGCCTCGGCGCATGTATCAATTGCCATGCCGTTCTCGCGCGCTATGGAAGCCATTCGCTCCGCGAGGAAATTCTGCTGCTCGGCGGCGACCCCGTCGGTTCCCACGGACCTGTAGATGCTGCGGCCGCCGAAGTTGTACTCGTCGATGAAACTGATTGTCACCTTCTCAGTGGAGCCGTTGAGCTCGCTCGCAATCGTGGCGAACGCGCGCAGCTGGTATTCGGGCGAGTATTTCCCGTTGAGAAGAATCGGGTCGAAGCGCCACATGACCCTTTCGGGACCGACTATCTCGGCCAGCTCCTTGAACGTCCTTATGAGATCATGCTTGTCCCGCAGGCCAGACTCCACGTCCCTGCCATAGGACGTGAGGGAAAATTGGAAGTAGTAGCTGTAGTCGGAAAACGCATCCAGCTTGGAAAGCATCGGGGCAGGATCTTTCGTCCAGAAGACGATGCCGTCAACGATATCCGGCGACAGGCTATACCGGCTCACTTGCGTGGGGAACATCGGGTTTCGAACGTCTACGAACCCCTCGCGGATTCTGTTTAGCATCCAGTCGCTATGGAATCTCGGGATATCCGTTCTTCTACTCGCGCTGATGATCATGAAGCCCACTCTCGTACATACCAGACGGCGCACGTGTCTGGAAGAAACGCTGCCTGTTCTTCGCATTAATTTATTAACTAGCATTCTATCATCTGGCTCAAAAGCGCCGAAAAACTTTTCGTGCCCAAATGGCTTCCAGTTGCATCAGAAGCCTTAAGCCCTTACGCCGCCTTGCGCCGTGTCAAAACCAGAGATATAAGCAACCCCATCGCCGCCCAAGCGACGGCACTACATGGCAAGAGAGGCATTTAGGTGCCAACAGGCGTAAACGACGGGGTGCGCAATGGCCGACAACATTTTCGAAATGACACGCTCGCTGGGACAAACGCGGTACACACGATTTGACGAAACCCACGATAACGAAAACCCGGTAGACCAGATTAGCGAGACGGCGGCGATTGGAGATGCTGAAGGTTCGGGAACAGAAGGCAGCGAGGCGTGCGTCAAGCTCCTCAGCGTGGCCGAAGTCGCAGAGCTCCGCCAGATCCCCTCGATAAGAATCGGAAGGTGCGTGCGGCTCGACCCCCGCGCGCTCGAAGAGACGCTCCGCAGCCCAGGCTGGGCAAGGTAGGCGGTCCGTCATGGAAGCCGCTGCTCAGGTGCGCGCCCCTCACGAAACCGGTCAGGCCGCCTCCGAGAGCTCGATAGCAGGAGAACCAACGAGGAGGAGTGAGACGGCGATGGCAAACAACAAACACGCGACGCCGCAAATTCCGATGAAGGACTTCTACACGGTGCAGGACGTAGCGATCTTGCTAGGCGCCGGAGTCAACCGTGTAAGGGAACTTGTGAACAGAAAGGTTGACCCGCTTCCTCTCAGGTGTTTCGCGGGCATAGCGAGGGGCATGTTCATCAACAGGATTGACCTCGCCGACTGGGTCAAGTGAAACACCACGCTCGTGAGCAAGCGCAAGGCCAGGAACTCTGAAAATGACAAGCGATGACGAGGGCACCAAGGGCCAGGAGTTCGTCGTGGCACACCGCTTCATGTGGCGTGACTACGGCCTGTCGGGCGTGACGCTGCTGGTCTACGCGCACATATACGGCTTCTGCCGCGACGGCGGCGTGTCCTACGAGTCCAAGACGACCACGGCCGACTTCCTCGGCACGACGCCGCGCAGTTTCTTGCAGGCGAAAAGCGCAAAGTGGAGGCGCTGGAAGAGCGCTGAATTTACGGCGCGGCGCTAAGCTCAATCCTTGGGAGCATTTCGCACTTTGAAGGTTCGTTCCTTCATGCCGATCTATCGACCGCGAGCTCCACATGTCGACCACGTGAAGACCTCTTCACGAAAGGCCGACAAGTAGGCAATCGCGCCGCTTCCTCGCCACGCGCGTTTATACTGGCGTGAAAAGCAAGCAGCGGCGCACGGCGCCTCGTCCCACCAACCGACAGGACCCCATGAACAAGCACAGCATTCGATACGTTCTTATTCTTGTAGCGGCCATCGCAGCGGCAGCACTCATCGTCGTTCGCTTCGACGGCGTGTGCGAAATCCTCTCAAGCGTATGCCAAGCATTGCAACCGCTGGCGGTGGGCGCCGTTATGGCATACCTGCTCAACTTCATCGCCGCGAGCCTGGAATCGCGATGGTTCCCCCGCTCGACCAACGTCTTTGTCACTAAGAGCCGCCGCCCGATTTGCGTCATTTTGGCAATTGCCGCTGTCACACTCGCGCTCGTTGCGCTCACCACATTCGTGGGCAGCGAGTTCAAATCGGTCGGCGCGGCTATCATCAATGGCGTCTCCGAAGGCGCGACCATGGCTTCGCAAGCAATCGCGAACCTCCCCGGCGCCGAAAAGAGCATGATCCTCAACGATGCCACATGGAGCTCCCTGGGCGAGAAAGCCCTGGCAGCCATAGGCGGAACCGACCAAGCGCTGCGCATCGTGGCCCAAACGAGCGGCGAGGTCGCACACGTGACGCTGTCCATTCTGCTGGGCATGATTTTCGCGCTGTACCTGCTGCTCGACAAAGACCGCGTGCATGCCGGCGCTATGCGCCTTGCGACTCTCATTCCCAGCGACGAGGTGCGCGAGCGCGTGCTCCACGCATGCGCCATTACCAACGATTGCTTCTCACGCTTTATTCGCGGCCAATGCATCGAGGCAGTCATCTTGGGTACGCTGTGCGCTATCGGCGGCACCATCCTGCATTTTCCCTACGCAGCCTCAATTGGCCTTATTGTGGGTGTGACCTCACTCATTCCGTTCGCCGGCGCATGGATCGGCGGCATCATGGGCGCTGCGATGATTCTGTCGCAAGACCCCTTGCAAGCGGTACAGTTCATCATCTTCCTGATTATTCTGCAGCAAATCGAGGGCCACTTGATTTACCCGAACGTCGTGGGGCAGTCGGTGGGCCTGCCGAGCATCTGGGTATTTGTCGCGGTTATCGCCGGCGGCTCGCTGTTCGGCCTTCTAGGCGTGCTTTTGGGCGTGCCCGTGATTTCCACCGTGCGCACGCTGCTCATGGAACACTTCGCCAAAATGGATGAGGAAAATGAATCTGCTAAATGCTCGTAGCGTTTAGTAGGTCGTTAAACCCCCGAATAGTCGCAAGCCAATCGCAGAAACCTGCTAAACGCTACGAGCATTTAGCAGGTTTGACGACCCAATCGGGCCCAAGGTATTACCGCATCTGAGTTTCCGTTTGAAGGGTGGGTGCATCGGGATGCTCGGGCCATGGCGGGGGAGCCATCACCGTCATATCAAGGCGAAGCGTTTGTGCAATGAGCGTCGCGAGCTCTTCGTCGGTGATGTCGGGCTTCGCCTTCATCATGCCCACGATACCGAAAAGCACCAGGCCGAACGTCTCGGGAATCAGCTGAATGTCAATGGTTCGATACGCCATATATTCCGACACGATGTAGTTCTGAATGCAGGCGACGCTTTCGCGCACGGCCCGCGTTGCGAATCGGTCGCGCACCCCCAGCTCTTCAAGCACAGCGAACATGGGGCGCGGCTGCCCCGAACTCGTATACAAAGTGCGCCTGAACGCGGCAACGCAGTTCTTCAGCTCCGTGGGCGTGTCGCCGAACGCACGCAGCTCGTTCCATGTCGACACACTTTCGACGATATCTTCAAGGAAATCGTCGAGCACAGCATCGATCACGGCCTGTTTATCGGGGAAGTAGTAATACACAAGGCTGCGTGCCACACCAGCCTTGCGCGCAATGGCCGCCATGCTCGTGGCGGCCACGCCTTCAGTCTCGAACAGCTCGCGCGCCGCCTGCATGATATCCCCGGCCACGCCATTCAACCGCACGCTCTGCCTCAGCTGGCGAGTCACATGATGCGGCAGGTCGGAAGCGAATTCGGAAATGGAAGCACTCTTTCGTGCCGGCACGACGGCTCCTTCGTCTAGCATGGGGCCGTCGTGCCAAACGCGATGCACGAAAACGAAATGCGCCGGTTAGCGATTCTCTTCAACGACCTCTCGATAATTCTTGGTGTCATTATAGAGCTCATCTTTCAGCGGGTTGAGCTTACGCGCGCGAATTCGATGGAGCTGGTAGGCGGCAAGCGCCACGTTGGAAATCAACGCAATCAGACTTACGACAAAGAACGCAGTGGGGTTATGCGTCGTGGGAATTTCCGCAAACGTATAGAACTGCGGGAGCGCCATGGCGAACATCGCATAGAGCGCCAGGGTTTGCGCGCGATGCTGCAACCATGCACCACGCTTCGTGAAGAACGTGGGGACGGTGCAGGCAATGAGCAGAGCCAGGCCCGTGTACGTGGAATGGTCGGACATGCAGTTATACGTGTACGCGAAATTCCACAGATCGTAGGCGATAATCCACATCCAGAGCATATCGGGCCAAATCATGTCGCGCGATTTGTCTTTCGAGATAAAGATGCCGAACCAGCCGCAAATGGTGATGATGTTCAAAATGCCGGCGATCGCATTCATGATGTTCCACGGGCCGGAAATCATCCACACGTGGTCGACGACGGCGCCGTCCCACAGGCCGTAGGTATACATCTGAATGTCGCGCACCACGGCTTCGCAAATATTGATCGCCAAAATGAGCGGCGGAAAACACAGCGCCCATCGCTTCTCATACAAATGATGCTCGCGGCCATCGGCACCGCGCCATTTCACGAATCGCAACGCCATGAATCCAACGCAGCCCGCCAGCGCAGAATACGTTTTCGCCCAATTGAACCAGTTTCCCGTGCCATACTCGTTGCCGGGCGCGGCAGTGTGGGGCCATACGAAAATCGTGAACACGATGGGCGCGACCACGAACAACGCGACGCCGCCCCACACGCTCGTGCGTCCAAATTCGTTAAATGCCATAAGGGCGAACACGACGAACAGCCAAATCGCCCACACCATAGGGTCGGATGCTTGATACAGAATACCCATGGTCTTCCTCCTTGAGTCGAAACCGCGCCGCCGCAGCCTTTTGGGACGCACGGCGGCGCGTCGGCCATCTGCCTAGGGGCGCTCCACCATCGTTTTCACGCGGCCCTTTTCATCCCACGCGGCGGCGTAGCCGAACTCCTCCAGGTTGGCCAAAGCGGCCTCGCGCTGGTCTTCGGGAAGGTCGATGCTTTCGAGGTACACCTTGCGGAAGCCCGGGTTGTCGATATAAAGCTCCTGCTTGAAGGGGTTGCGCTTCTTGCCGAAAATCGTGTAAGCCTGGTAGACGAACACGCACACGTTGAAAATGAGCGCAATAGCCGAAATCGTCATATGAGCCGCGGGATCGTTCGTGGAATGTACCACGCACGCCGGGTGCAAGAAGAACCACGGCACCGTCATGGTCACAATCATGTTCACGGCAAGCGTACGAACGCGGTGCTGAGCATAGGCGCCGCGCTTAATGAAGAACGCAGGAATCGTGCACGCCGCCAGAAGCACCAGGCCGCAGTACATAGAGCGGTCGGAAACGCTGTTGTAGGTGTAGGCGAAGTTCCACAGGTCATAGCCAATGATCCAGAACCACAGCTGGTCGGGCCAAACGTAGTCTTTCTTCTTGCCGCGGCCAACGATAATGCCGAAGAAACCGCAGATGCACAGCGCATTCAGAATGCCGGCGACGCCGTTCATCACATTCCACGGGCCGCCAACCACCATGTAACCATCCACGATGCCGTTGACGCCCGTGAGCTGGAAGTCACGAATGCACGCCTCAAGAATATTGATAGCGAAAATGATAGGCGGAATGCACACGATATATTTCTTCTGGAAGGCGGGGAAGTACACGATGAGCCATCCGAGAATCGCACCCGCGAGGCACGAATACGTTTTCACCCATTGAAACCACGTGCCCGCGCCCGTGCCTTCGACAGCGGTGTGGGGCCAAACGAAAATGGTCAAGGCGAGCGGCAAAGCGATGAAGATTGCGGCACCGACCCATTTGTTGAGGCGAGAGAGCTCGTTCATGCCAATCAGAAATACCAGATAGAGCAGAACGCTCACGATCGCCGTCGCCGAAAGCGGCTCGTAAAAGAACATGACGGTTCCCCTTTCCCTCTTGCGGATCTGCGAACTCACTCGAACAGCCCGTTTCCCCGACGGGTCCCAATTGCTGCAGTTCGCTTTCTTGGCCGCAGTGTAACAAGGGGATTTTTCGTTGGTTTGACGCTTTAGGGTTGATTCGTCAAAACAAGGTTAGAGAGATTCGTTCGAACGACTTTGTTTTCCTGCTTCATGCGCGGCGCGCACGCCATTCGCACGTTGCGCGCATGGCGCTCACCGACATAGGCCTATGGTATGGGCCACCGGCGTGCGCCATGGCTCAAACTGCTCGCCGTAGAGGCGTATGCCAAGCTGTTTCCTCAGCCACCACTCCCGAACGACCCGGCGTAGCGACAATCGAAACCTGTTAAATGCTCGTAGCGTTTAACAGGCACAACCCAACGGCGCTGCCCAAGCAGCGAGGCCGCTGGCAGGGAAGAACGAATTTCCGCGCGCTTCAGATTAGGAAAGAGCCCTTCTTTGTTGTAGTAACGAAGCGTGGAAACCGGAATGGCGAACATTTCAGACACTTGTCCGGTCGTAAATATGTCGATTCCCTTCAAAAAGTCCTTGACCTAAAGCCAGGTTTAGGTTTTACGGTTGGTTCACTCTACAAACAAGCCCATAGGATGAGAGGGACAACCATATGCTTGGAACCTTCACGTACCACAATCCAACCAAGATTTACTTCGGCCCCAATGCGCTTGAGGGGCTCGCGAACGAGCTCACAAAATACGGCCCGAACGTCGTGCTTGTCTACGGTGGCGGTTCCATCAAGAAAAACGGCGTATATGACCAGGTAGCCGCCGTTTTGAACGCCACTGGTAAAAACGTGACCGAGATTGCCGGCGTTATGCCGAACCCTACCGTCGAGAAGCTTCGCGAGGGCGTTGCCGTGGCGAAGGCGGCCAGCGCCGATCTGATTTTGGCAGTAGGCGGCGGCTCGGTGTGCGACTATTCCAAAGCGGTGTCGGTTTCAGCGAACTGCGACGAGGACCCCTGGGAGAAATACTTCGTTCGCTTCGAGGAGCCGAGCTGCCCCGTTGTTCCCGTGGGATGCGTGCTCACCATGGCCGGCACGGGTTCGGAAATGAACGCGGGCGCCGTGATCACCGACCATGCCGCCAAGCTTAAGGTGGGCCACGTTTTCGCGAACAGCGACGTGATGCCTAAGTTTTCAATCCTCAACCCCGAATTCACTTTGAGCCTGCCGCATAGGCAGGTCGTGGCCGGTATCTACGACGCATTCAACCATATTTGCGAGCAGTATTTCAGCGGCAGCGACGACAACGTGAGCGACAGCATCGCCGAGGGCCTTATGCGCAGTGTAGTCGAGAACGGCCGCATCGCCGCGAACGACGACCAGAATTACGAAGCGCGCAGCAACATCATGTGGGCGGCGACCTGGGCGCTAAACACGCTCATCGCCAAAGGAAAACCCACCGATTGGATGGTCCACATGCTCGGACAGGGCGTGGGGGCCGTGACCGACGCGACCCACGGCATGACGCTTTCCGCCGTGAGCCTTCCGTACTATCACTTCATCATGGATGCCGGGTTGCCGAAATTCGCACGTTTCGCGACGCACGTGTGGGGAATCAACCCTACGGGCAAAAGCGAACGCGAGCTCGCCGAAGCGGGCCTTTCGGCAATGGAAGCATGGATGCGTGAACTGGGTGTTGCGATGAATCTCGCGGAGCTGGGCGTGACCGAGGCCGACCTGGACGACATCGTTGCCGCCACATTCATTATGACCGGCGGTTACAAAACACTCACCAAGGAAGACGTGCGCAACGTTTTGCTGCAGTGCCTTTAAAGGGGGGCAATGCCTGTAGAAGGAGAGGCTGTCTGAAGCAGCGACGCCCCGGCGCGCGATCAGGTTTAAGCCGCGCGCCACGCAGCATCACCCACGCAGCGTGGCGCGCAGGCGATCGGTGCGAAGCAGCAGGTCAAACGCATCAAGCACGTTTGTTACCACGACATCGGCGCACGTCAAAAGCTTTCCGCATGCGCCTTCTTTTCCCATAATCGCAATCGAAAGCGCAGCCTCACTAAACATAGTAATGTCGTTGAAGCCATTGCCGATGCACACGCAACCTTCGGCGCCAAGCTCGCGCACAATTGAGGCCTTGCATGCGCTCGCATCGTCACGAGCAAACACGCGCACGTCAACCGGAAGGCCATCGCATTCCGCACGCACCGTGCCAAATGTGTCGGCAGTAAGTACGCTGACCTGGGCGAACTCGGTGATTTCTCGAATGCGGCTCGCAACGCCTTCAATAAGATGCCCGTCCGCGGCAATGGTTCCGTTGTAGTCGCACACCACGTGGCGAATCCTGAACGTGCCACGTCCAGGGATGTCGATTTCCAGCATAGGGCAGGGTTCCTTTCGATCACGGCCTCGAATGCCTATCGCTTTTCTAAACATGCCGAACTCAAAGCCGATCCGACTTGTGATGCCCGTTAAAAACGGCGCAGCATTCCAAGCATGGCCGATTTCCGCAGATTTTGGCAGAAAATTGCGGTTGTGAACGATATGGATTGCCTCCTTAAAAGAAGCGATTCGTAAAACACCAGGTCAGAAGCAAGTCGATACGATAGGCTCTTGTTAAAGGCCCTTCAAACCTCTTTTAAATCGTTCACAACCGCAATTCTCTGCCAGAAAAGTCGAAATCGGGACACGATTTCGACGAAGACGCAAAGAAGAAGGCGATCGGGAAAGTACAGCGGGGAAGAGACGCGCTGTGTGCCCGCAGACAGCACGCAGCGCGCAGCACAAGACGCAGACGAAGCGCGACAAGCGACAAAATCCAAGTCACAAACAACAGGGGCCAGGTAACAAACCGCAAAGCAGCAAGCCACCAAGAAGCGTGCGTCACTCGAGGCGAAGGCACGAATACCGACCCACAGCAGCCCGCATCGGCCCGGTCCAATCCGAGCCAAAATCTAACCGCACTTGCCCCTCTCGCCCAAACCGGACCGGCTACTTCGGCCGCCCTAGCCCGAATCAGCCTTGCGCGCCGGACCGTATCGGCCTGTATTGGTTCGCGGCAGCCAATAATCGCTCGCGCCAATGAAGCACTTCTAACCCAACACCGGCGAAACCCTTTCGTTCAACTCCGATGAATCGCTCGCTCCCATGGTCGGCAAAAAACCCATATCCGAAGACACGATTCCAAGCTCTCGCCAGAGCCTCTCTTGCTTGAGGCGAAAATCGCCTGGCAGGCGCACCCTTTTCCCGAGGATTCGCGCAATGCCTTGCGCCGCCTCGTCAAACAACGAAGCCCGACGCAGATGCTCGGCGGTCAAATTGACGCTCGTAACATCCATGGATTCAAGCGCTATGCGTCGCATCGAGTCGTTCGCAAGCAGGCGCTCCGCGGAGTGGAACTCCGCGCTGTCGTATTCAACATCGAGTCGCGCGGCAGGCCAATACAAATCACAGCGCAGCGACGAGCGCCCCGTCGCGGCCACATTTTTCGGAAGCGGCATTTCCGCATTCATTGTGGGGTGCGGCAAACCATAGCCGCCGAGCGAATAGGGAAGGCACAACAGCATGGCAAGCTCGCTTTCGCGCGGCGAAGCAGAGCCGGCAAGAATGCAGGAAAGCGCTCGACGAGCTTTCTTCACGCCTTTGAACTGGGGTGACTTCTCGATGAATGACGCAAGGGCACCGGGAGAAGTGAGCGGGGTCGCATCGTATCGAGCTAATCCGAAGGTTGAAGCGCGGCGGTACGTTCCGCAAAGCTCAAAGCCAAGCGCTATGAGTCGTTCAAGGGAGAGTACGCTTGCCATTTCGCAAAACGCCATTTCCGGCGTACTCACGTACAGGCTGTCTTCGATTCGCATAAACGACCGCGGATGAAACGGCCCTTTGCGAACCGAGGTTTCGATTCCGCCTCCCGCGCGTCGAAGGTGTGCGTGCGCCACGGTTGTGTGAATCAGCGACCCATCCGAAAAGAAGCGATCCCTTACGGCTGGCACTAACTTAGGCGTGACAGCCGATTCGAGGAATTTGACGGCAGCTTTTGTATCGCGCTCCAGCGTGCGACGATAATCCCGCGCATCCTGGAACGCGAAAGATATGCTTTGGCTGGCAGCAGTTACGCCCTGGCTAGCGGCCGGCATGTTCGGCGTGGCATGAATGCGTTGGTCGGGAGACATGCCTCGGTTAACGGGCGCGTTCCAATCAACGCGCGCGCAACGGTTACTGCCGGCGACAACGCTGTCCCAGACGCGCAAAGCACTTTGCTTTCCGAGCACAACAGCCATGGCGGCCTCTTCCTCCGGCGATTTCGTAATACACCAGATGCAGCTTCGGCGACAACGACGTTTCTGCGATGGCAACGTCTTCCGAAATAGTGGCGTCGTCTTCCGTAATGGCAACGTCTTCCGTGATGACGGCATCTTCCGTAATGCTGGTGTCTTCCGCATCTAGGGATTATGCGATGCACTCTATCATGAACGTGTCCGTTTCTTTCCCGTTTTGGCACAAATTTGCGGTTGTGAACGATAGATTTTTCGGAATGCAAAAAGAGCTCTACAAAAGACCAGGTCAGAAGCATGGCGATTCTCAAACCGTTCAGAAAAGCCCTTCAGCGTGACGAAAAATCGTTCACAACCGCAAATTTGTGCCAGAATCACCAAATTCGGGACACGTTTTCGCCAAGACAGAGACCGATCTTCAAAAAACCCGCTCGCCACCCGCTCCCAATGTACGCTTGGAGCGACGCCGCGAAATCGGCGCGATCAAAGCGAAAATGGCGTACCCCTCAAAATAATTGGAAGCCCCGACTAAAAGAGGAGTACCTAATCGTCCGCTTGAAAAGCCCGCATGGATGGGCAGAGCAGCATCGGCGCCAAAAACATTGCAAACCTACAGCTTCGTTGCACTTTCATCGGAAAATGACCCATTTGCACAGGCAGAAGCCCCAAATACCCTGCATCGCCATGGTAATGAATTTACCGACCATCTCAGGGCAACCGAACGACGCAGCCGCCCAGCCTATGAACCAGGTGCCGAACAGGAAGTTCCAAACGTACAGGGCGACAAACAGCGCCACGCTGCGCCAGAAGTTGCTCGACGCTTTGAACGTGATGTTGCGGTTCATAAGGAAATTGAACGAGCCGGAACACGCGACGGCGATGCCGTTCGCGACGCCCGTCGACAGCGCGAGCTGGGCCAGGGCAAACACGCTGAACTCAACGAATGTCTGCATGATAGACACGCCGTAATACATGAACGCCTGACGAATGCCACGAGCGAGAGGCGACTGGTCTGCCAGCCTTTCGGCGGTTTTAGTCTTGTCCTCGAAAGCCGCATCCTCGGATATCTCGACCCGTTCCTCGGCGACAGGACCTCGCCCCTCGACAGCGCCGAGCTGCCCCTCTGAAATATATGTTCTCACGTTTTCCATGAGCGCGATTCTAAAACCCACGCACGCCCCGCACCAGAACGTTACCCTTTCGTTGCGGTCGAGGCAAAAGCGTCGCGAACACGCAAGATCAGTAAGACCTACGACTTGCGCAAATGCGGACGCCGCTTCATGCTGAATCCTGTGGCGAAAACCCCAACGTTAACCCACGCTCGACGTATTCAAGTAATGCAAACAACGCAGTCCACGGGCATGCGACCGTTGATTGTCTGAACCCCAGGGGACCTGGCGCCCAAAACGCCGAAGATGACGTAACGTCATATCTCGGAGCTTGAAATGGGCAAAAATCGCGGCGGCATCACATCACTTTGGCCGTAAGGCCGCGCCGCACGCAAACCGATTGCCGCACACAAAAACAGGGGGAAACATGGGCGAACAAGGCACTCGAGGCCTCATGACGGTAGGCGAGTTGGCATCGCGCGTGGGCGTGACCGTGCGCACCATTCAATACTATGACCAGCGCGGATTGCTTCATCCTACGTGCAAAGGCGAGCAAAACCTGCGCCTGTACTCGCCAGCCGACGAGGAACGCCTCAACCGCATCATCACCCTGAAATACCTGGGCTTTTCGCTCTCGCAAATTCAGGAAGGCGAGGGAAGCGACTCGCTAGCAGAATTGACAGACGCACTCGCGCACCGCGAGGCCGAACTTGAGCGCGAAAGCGCGAAAATCCTACGAGACATGAACGTCGTGCAGGGGCTGCGCGCCCACCTTGCAAACCGCGACCAGGCGAACTGGAGCGAGCTCGCCGCCACCGTGGGCGTCGCGCAAGACCGCGAAGACATGCTCTGGTCGGCCATCACCGGCGAGGCGCTTGAGGAATGCCCCATTCCCGAGCTTTCACGCGAAGAAGTAATCTGCTGGCACCAACTCATGGGCGACACCATCGAGGCGATGCACGACGGCGTTTTAGTCACCGACGACCGCGCGAAGGCGTTGGCCATTCGCTTCTCCAGCTTAGGCGGCATGCCCCATGCTCTTGCCGGATTGAAGCGCCTCGCGTGCCAGCGCAGCTCGGGGCCCAAGCAATACGGCCGCGACTTTTACGCCGGCATTCAACGCCGCACGCTCAGCTTCCTGCAAGACGCGCTCGATTGCTCCCACGCCAACGCCAATACGCAGGCGTAACGACACGTTTACGTCAAACGCAGTATTGGCCACGACGTAGCGTCGCCACCTATCGTCATTCCCCGTCACAATTTCGATTAAAGGGGGAACGATGATCGTATCGTGGATGACCACGAACCGATGCAACCTGAAGTGCGCCCATTGCTACCAAGACGCAGACGAATGCGATAGCAGGGAGCTCTCAACCGAAGAAGCGCGCACGATGATTTCTCAAATCGCACGCGCTGGCTTCAAAATCATGATTTTCAGCGGCGGCGAGCCGCTTATGCGCGACGACATTTTCGAGCTCGTCGCGCACGCAGCATCGTGCGGCCTGCGCCCGGTGTTCGGCAGCAACGGCACGCTTATCACGCCCGAAATCGCACGCAAGCTCAAAGAGGCGGGCGCCTGCGCCATGGGCATTAGCATTGACAGCCTCGACGCCGAAAAGCACGACATCTTCCGCGGAGTGCCCGGCGCCCACGCGGCCACTCTTGCGGGCATCGAAGCATGCAAAAGCGTCGGCCTGCCGTTCCAAATCCATACCACCGTGGTCGACAGAAACCGCAACGAGATCTGCGACATCACGCGATTCGCGAAAGAACTCGGCGCGATGAACCATTCGGTCTTCTTCCTGGTGCCCGTCGGCCGCGGCAAAGACATCTCCGATGAAAGCATCGACGTCGAGCAAAACGAGCAGCTGCTCGCCGACATCCTGCGCGCCGGCCGCGACGCAGGCATCGAGGTGAAGCCCACGTGCGCGCCGCAGTTCATGCGCATTGCAGAACAAATCGGCGTGCAAACGCGTTACACGCGCGGCTGCCTGGCGGGCCTGACCTATTGCGTCGTGGGCAGCGAAGGCATTGTGCGCGCATGCGCATACATGACCGAAGACGCCGGCGACGTGCGCAAACAGCCCTTCGACGAAATCTGGCGCGAAAGCCCCGTATTCCAGAAACTGCGCACGCAAGCATACAAGGGCGCATGCGGAACCTGCGACTACAAGGGCGTATGCGGCGGCTGTCGCGCCCGCGCCGCGTACTACCACGACGGCGACATCTTGGGCCAAGACAACTACTGCGCCTGGAGCCGTAAGAACGCGCAGCAAGCCGCGGCCAGCGAACGCCAATAGCGCCACCGAACATAACAAAAGGAGCATACGATGAAGAAAATCGCGCAAGGCACGATTGCGATTTCCTGCGCGCTCGCCATGGGCGTGGGCGCGTTTTCCCTGGCAGGCTGCTCATCGCAGACTGATTCGAGCGCGTCCGACAACGCGCAAGCGACCGCTTCCGCCTCGCAGGAATCTTACACGTTCACCGACGATCTGGGCCGCGAGGTAACCGTCGCTTCGCACAACCGCGTGGTTGCCGGCATGGGCAGCTTCGCGAACATCTGGGAGCTGGCCGGCGGCACGCTGGTAGGCGCTTCTGACGACGCGTTTTCCGATTACGGCATCACTTCCGACGCACAGAAAATCGGCGATTTCTCTTCGCTTAACGCCGAATCGATCATCGCGCTGAACCCCGACTTCGTGATTCTCACGGGATCGAGCTCGGGTCGCGGCGGCGGCGTTGCGCAAACCGAGCTCGCCGACACGCTCACTGCGGCGAACATTCCCGTTGCCTACTTCAAAGTGTCCACGTTCGACGACTACTTGCGCATGCTGCGCACGTGCTGCGACATCACGGGCAACGAGCAGGCATTTGCGGAAAACGGCCAGGCACCGGCAGATAAAATCGAAGAGATTCGCGCGAAGGCCGAAGGCAAGCAAGCCGGCAGCGCGGTAGTGCTCACCACGTACTCGGGCGGCACGCGCGTGCAGTCGTCCTCCACGCAAACGGGCGTCATGCTTTCCGAACTGGGTGCGGAAAATATCGCCGACTCCAACAAGGGCCTGCTTTCCGACTACAGCCTTGAAGCCCTGATCGAGGCCAACCCGACGACAATCTTCCTGCTTCCGATGGGCGACACCGACGAGGCGGCGCAGCAGGCGCTCGAAGACCAAACGACGGCCAACCCCGCATGGGCGCAGCTTGACGCCGTGAAGAACAACCGCGTGATCACGCTCGACCCGAAGCTGTTCCAGTACAAGCCCAACAACAATTGGGACCAGGCGTATCAGTTCCTCTACGACGCGCTGTATAGCGAATAGGCCGACCGGTGCGCAATAACCAAACAACCAATGCGGCGGCCCCGAAGCACGAGGGCTGCCGTTTTCGGGCGATGTTCCTGCTGTCGCTGGCGGCATTGGCCGCCGTGATGTTCGCTAGCCTGTCGTTGGGCTCTTCCACCATCGGCGCGACCGACGTGGCGGCATTCGTGGCGGGCAACGCATCCGACATGGCGAACAACGTGCTGGCGAACGTGCGCGTGCCGCGCGTGCTGGGCGGCGTGCTGGCCGGTGCTGCTCTGGCCGAAGCGGGCGCACTCATTCAGGCGACGCTCAACAACCCCCTGGCCAGCCCAAACATCATCGGCGTGAATGCCGGGTCGGGTCTGTTCGTGCTGCTGTTCGCCTGCGTCGCTCCTCATGCGCTGGGCGTGTCGGCGGCAGCGGCGTTTTTAGGCGCGCTCGCCTCGGCGCTGCTCGTGTTCTTCGTGTCGGCGTACGCAGGCGCCTCGCGCTTGACTATCGTGCTCGCAGGCATGGCGCTCACGGCGATTTTCACGGCAGGCATGAACACCGTTCTTATTTTCAACCCCGATGCGTACGTGAATTCGTCGGGCTTTTTGGTGGGAAGTCTCTCGGGCGTCATGGTGTCAGAACTTGCCATACCTGGAATCATGATTTGCGCAGGCCTGATTCTAGCCATGGGGCAAGGAACGCGCCTGAACATTCTGTCACTCGGCGATGAGGGGGCGCACGCGCTGGGTCTGAACGTGAATTGCACGCGGCTTGCGTTGCTTTCGCTCGCAGCGTTGCTGGCAGGCGCGGCGGTGTGCTTCTCGGGGCTCATCGGCTTCGTGGGCCTCATCGTTCCGCACGTGGTGCGCTATGTCGCAGGACACGACAACCGACGCGTGCTAGTGCTCTCGCCAATCATGGGCGCCATTTTGGTATGTGCGTGCGACACCATCGCGCGCACGCTGTTCGCGCCGTTCGAGATTCCCGTGGGCATTTGCATGGCGCTCGTTGGAGGCCCGTTCTTCATTTATTTGATTCTTCGTTCGCGGAAAGGGGAGGTCGATGGGCGAGCTTGATTTCGAGAACGTCGTATTTGGATACGGCGGAAATACCCTGTTCAACGGCTTTTCCGCATCTTTCGCGAAAGAGCAGATCAGCTGCATCGTTGGACCGAACGGGTGCGGAAAATCAACGCTCGCGAAACTCGCCATGGGGCTTATAAAGCCCGCTTCGGGGCGCGTGCTTATTCAAGGGCGCGACGTCGCGTCGTTGAATCCGCGCGAGAGGGCGCGGCGATTGGGCGTGCTCGTGCAGCAGCAAGAAGCGCCCATGATGACGGTGCGCGAGCTAGCGGCGTGCGGAAGATTTCCGCATCACGGGCCGCTATCTCGGCTTGACGAGACCGATGCGCAATGCATTGACGAGACGCTTTCTCTTGCGGGCGTCTACGATTTACGCGACCGACCGTTGCGAAGCCTATCGGGCGGGCAGCGGCAACGGGCGCGCATGGCGATGGTGCTGGCGCAGGACACACCCGTCGTGTTGCTCGACGAGCCCACATCATTCATGGATGCGGCGGCGTGTTTCGACATGATGCGCCTCGTTCGCCGAGTGCGCGAGCGTGGCAAAACGGTTATCGCGGTAATCCATGATTTGAACTTGGCGCTTTCGGTGGCCGATGCCGTATTCGTGATGGAACGCGGGCGTTTGGCAGCGCAAGGCGCACCCGGCGAAGCGGCCGTGCAGAGTGCAATCGAGCAATCATTCGGCGTGCGCCTCGAGCACGTCGAAACGCCGAGCGGCATTGCATGGGTACCGTTCGAGCGAGAAGATGTCTAGCAACGCTTCGCTCGACGAAAAATCATGCAGCGCCGCGTGCTGCGCTATTCCGTCGTTAATCTCGCCTTAGCGGGCAGGCAGAATCTCAATCCACTGACCCTCGGGGTCGGCGATGAAATAAAGGCCCATGCGAGGGTTCTCGCGAATAATGCAACCCATCTTTTCATGAAGCTCGTGGGCGGCGTCAAAGTCGTCCACGACGAAGGCGATATGGGTATCTTTGCCACCATTCTCGTAGGGCTCAACGCGCCCACGGTTCCAGGTGAGCTCGATTTCGAAGGGCACGCCGTCGTTGCCCATGAACGTATTTGTCCACGAGCCATCTTCGGGGCCCGCCGCGCAGCACTGAGCGTCGAGTCCTTGATTCCAAGCTTCTTCGCAAGGTCAACGGCCCTCATCTCGCCGCCAAGGACCACCCGCGCCGACGCTATCTTGAACCGCTTGTCGCAACGCTCCTCTTCTGAGTCATATAGAACACCTTTCGCCCTTAACTTGGCGTCCAGGAAATCTTACCCTCTCCAAGCCCCAATGATCTTCTGTATCGCATAGGACTCATTCCTCCCAATGATAGCTTGATTCTCTCCTCGTTATACCAATGGATGTATTCATCGAGAGCATCCATGAAACCATGGATCGACCATCCCGACCAGTCGCGGCCATAGAAGAACTCGACCTTGAGCCGCCCGAAGAACCCTTCCATCGCGGAGTTGTCGGGAGAGCGGCCCTTCTTCGACATGGGGCGCGTGATTCCGTATCTCTTGCACCTCTCGATCCAGCCGGGCCATCGGTAATGGTAGCTATGAGGTCCGCATCGTTTTCGATGGCTGGATTTATGTATACGTCGACGCTGATGCGAAGAATCGTCCCATTGGGAATTTGCCCCAATGGGACGATTTGTTATCTGATTTAGAGGAAGCTTTTCGGAGCCGGTTCATCGTCGATGACGGTCGGAACGAGCTGCAAAACTCGACGAAGCAGGAGTTGGCTTTCGACAACTCCGCTAAGACCGCCGCTGTTTCCGGCGGTACGTTTTCGTCTGCCGTCTCCGTCGACCTGTGTGCGGAAGGTTGTGTTGGCAAGACCGACACCATCAAGCGTGACGATTAGGGCATCGAGGACGAGACCAGCCATTACGTTATCCATAACATCGGCACAATGGTTATTGACCAGGCGAATATTATGAACAACTCTGGCTACTGGCGTCGCAGATGTGATTCTTGCGCATCCTATGGCAAGCAAGGCCGGAAAAGATTACTCTACGCAAATCAAAGCCGCGGTCTAGAAGAGGAGCAAAAGAAATGCTAAAGAAATACGAGAGCCCCGAGCTGGATGTCATCGAGTTGGAAGTCCGAGACGTTATTGTTGCGTCTGGTGTGTCTGGCGGCTTTAGCGGTCCAGGCGATATTGAGTCGGGCGATGGGGAAGACGTCTGGGAGTAATCCTTATAGCGTTATGCTGTATTGGACGAGGGCTTGCTAGAGTACTTAGCATTTCCGGACATTTAGTCGCTAGATAACTCGAAGGGCGGGCGGTTTGCGTCCGCCCTTCGTTTATTTGCGGATTTCCACTGATTGAACGAAGGGTTACCAAATCTATGGATCGCGAAAACGTAATGTACTTATCGGCGCGTGCGCGGCGATTTTAGTCGTCGTCGTGATTCTCGTCGTTTTGATGGCATCGGGCGGCTCGAGCCAAGATGAGGTTGCGTCGAAAACGGACAGCGCTGTTGCAGCTGCCTCCGACGCATCTTCTAAGGGCGTAGGCGCAATGCATGCGTCGGGTGACGGCACGGCCGACAACGAGGTTGATGCGTCCGAGGTGTACGGGGATTCCCCTGATGCCGCGACGGGCGAGTCCTCCGCTGGCGTGTTGACTTCAGGCGGCGACGCTCCGAGCGTGAGCGGCTCTGGCTCCACTCCGGACAACCAGCCGGGCGGCTCGAACGCAGGCGATGGCGATTCATCCAATAAGGGTTCGGGCAATTCTGCCGGCAGCGACCCGACTGGTGGCGCCGATCCCGGCGTCAAAACTGAGCCCGATGGCTCAAAGTGGACGGGTTGCTACTAAGCCACCTATCCTTCACGCGCCTACTGCTCGGCAGCGGAACAACCGAAGCGGGTTCCAGGACGATTCCCGGGACCCGCTTTTTTAGCATCCTTCATTTTTGTTGGCTGTGATTTTCCCGGTTCTCGTTTCGCACGGCGGTCCTTTTAGGGTCACCGTTTCGGGTTGCCGTCCGTTTCCCAGCAATCAATCTCGCAACCGCTTTCCCAACCTTCGTCAAAAGCGGCGGTCGCTTTCTCGGGTCTTCGTTTTTCTACATCCTGGTAGCCTCAAGGCGTTTGAGCAGGTCGATGTCTTCTTGCGCGCTACGTGCGTCGGCGACGAGCTCGCTCATGCTCGCGTTGCGCGAGAGTCCCTTGCGGATAACGTGCCCCACTTGATAGAGGCACGCTGCTGGAGCAAGCCACGCGTGCTTGCGCGCTGGCGCCCAATGAGCGCGCCCGCCCTCGTAAAGATAGCGAACCAAGGCCGCGGGGCTGCGGAAGTTGTGCAGCACCGTGCGGGTTGCCCGCGCGCCGCGCTCCATCTTGCGCCCCATGTTCCCCCGCTGCATGATGTAGAGCAGAAGGTCGCTCGCAAGCTGCGCGTCGGCTTCGCCAAACCACGTTGCCGATGTCTGAAGCCCCAGGTAGGTACGGCAAAGCCACGTTGTGGTGACCGCCAGCTTCTCCATGCCGATCTGCTGCGCCGCATGTTGAAAGCCGCGCTCCCAAAGCTCGTCGGTCAAGTGCGCGTCAACGAACATCTGCCAATCCAGAATCTGGCGAAGCCCCAGACCCGAACCTAGATGCTGGTTGACATGCGCGAGCAACACCAGGCCGTTCTCGAGCGGCGGCAACACAGGCACGCTAAAGCCTGCGACATCGGTCCATTCGGCGCGCGGAATGGCGTCGTAAATGGCCTGGTCAAGGAAGTGTGCCTGCTGCTTGTTGGTGCATGTGCTGAAATATCGATGCAGCTCGATTTCGGGACAGCCCGCCTTCTCGAAGCCCGCGTGGCGCGGATTGATTTCAAGTTCAATATCGTTATCCCAGCCCAAGCGCTCCATGAGCGAAAATGCTTGCTCGAAGTGGTCAGGCGGCACGATGAGGTCGATGTCGCCCATGCTACGGCTGTTTGGCTGCGGGTAATGCGCCGCAGCCGCAGCGCCCTTCAGCACGACAACGGGAATACCCGCCGCTCGAAATTCTGCAAGCACATCATCTTGCGCCATCATGAGGCTATACCAGCTCGACAGGTTTTTCCCAGCGAGCGCGAGATATTCAGCCTGGTCGGCGGGATTGAGCGAAAGAGACTCAACGGCATGCGCCGGATAGCCGATAACCGATTGCGCTACCAGCTCGGCGCGCACGGCCGGCCACAAACCATCGGGAATCGCAAGGGCGGGTTCGGTAGCGCACGCTATCGTGGGCGCGGAATCGAACGTTACCGCTGGGTCATGTTCGCGTCCAGGCCCCAATGCAAGTCCAGGCTCCAATTCAAGCGCAGAATTGCCCCCGCCCGCAGCTGAAACCGCAGCCGGCATTTCGCCCACAGGATGCTGCATGCCACTCTCGGCAGCGATAATCTTGATTGCGTACTCTTCGGCAGCAGAAAGCTCCACGGGCACTTCCTTTCGCTGCTCGTTGCAGCATGCGTGACAACAGTGGAAATCGCTTGCGCGCTTGGCGGCCAAGCGCGCGCACGTTCAGTGCGCTTTATAATAAAACAACGACGGTCGCGCCGCGCAAAATGCCCGAAAACGGTGCAATAAACGCAGTGCTATGATTTCCGCCGCCATATCACGCTCGCCGCCTTCCTTCCAAGGAGCAAAGCCTATGTTCTGCATCCAAATTGCCGAGGTTCTTATCGCCATCGAGAACCGCTATGCGTTCACCGAGCGGCTTTGCGCGGACTACATAGTCGACGCCTCTCCCGATGATTGCGATATTTCGGTAGCGGCAACGCCCGAAGAAATTGCAGCCGAGAATGACGAGAAGGGCTCATTTTCGCCCGCATATTGCGAATCGTTGGCGCTCTACCGTAAAATTTGCACGCGAATGCTCGATTTCAACGCGTTCCTGTTCCATGCGGCGATCATCTCATATGCGGAGCAAGGCTTCGCGTTCACGGCGAAAAGTGGCACGGGCAAAAGCACTCACATCGCGCAGTGGGTGCGCACGCTGGGCGAGCGCGTAACGGTGGTGAACGGCGACAAGCCCATTCTGCGATGGCAAAGCGGGGGAGACATTGACGCGAAAACCCGTGAAATCACCAGTGAAGCTCCTAGCGGAAACGCCGCAAAAACCCCAAGCGCGATGCCTGGCGAAGAGAACCCACGCACGCGCACACCTTCTGCTGCGCCCTTTGATGAAGAAACTGCCGACATCGCCTGTGACCAGCCAGCGGGCCGGTTTATCGCATACGGCACCCCATACAGCGGCAAGGAAAACTGGGGGCGCAACACGAGCGTTCCCCTTCGCGCCGTTTGTTTCATCGAGCGTTGCGAGCAGGGCGAGGCCGACTGCCTAACACGCCTGTACGACGATAGGGAAATCGTCTCTCGCATCATGAACCAAATCCTCATGCCGAAAGAGCCGCTTTTGGCCGCCCGCCAGCTTGATTTGCTAGACAAACTCCTGACTAGCGTCACGTTCTACGTGCTGCGCTGCACGCCAACCCCCGCTGCCTTTGAAGAGGCATTCAAGATGACACTGTGCAATAATGAAAACAAACGATTGCGCCGAGACGAAAGACACCAGTATGAAAATTAAAGACGGCTTCATTGTGAATAAAGTTGGCAGCCAGCACGTTGTGGTGCCGGTAGGCGAGGCCAGCATGGAGCGTCATTGCATGATTCGCCTGAATGGCACCGGCGCGTTTCTTTGGGAAAAGCTCGGCGCGAACACTACGGAAGACGCGCTGGTTCAGGCCCTGCAAACCGAATATGCCGTTTCCGGCGATACGGCGCGTGCCGATGTCGCGGATTTTCTGGACAAACTGCGCGCCGCCGACCTGTTGGACGAGTAGCCGCCCAACAGCAAAGCGCCTGATGACAACGAATTCATGACGAGCGAAAAAGACATATCCTCTGCGGCAGGAAAACCACGCACAATCGAAGAAGTTTTGGCGACCGAGGGCTTCTACATGGGCCCCCCAGCGGGTATTTCCATGTGGCCGATGCTTCGCAACCGTCACGACGTGATGATGGTAGTTCCGGCCGAAGGCGAGCTGCACCGATACGACGTGGCGCTCTATCGCCGCAAGGAAAAATACGTGCTGCACCGCGTTGTGGGGCATTACGAACGCGGCTTCGAAAAAGGCTATGTGATCTGCGGCGATAATTGCGTCACTTTGGAATACATCCCACGCGAAGACGTGCTGGGCGTGCTGATCGGCTTTTATCGCGATGGTCGCCGCATCGATTGCACAACTTCGCGTGCATACCATGCGTATATGAAACTCTGGGTGGCACTCTTCCCGGCGCGAAAGGTATGCAAGGGCGCAAACGCCGCCGCAAGGCGAGCCGCCAAACGCGTGCTTTCGGCATGTGGCCTGCTCAAACATAACAATACTCATGAAACGAGGCGGAAATGACGCGCGGCAAGGAGTCGCGCGAACGCGATAAGGTCACCTATGCATGGCTGTTTGCGCAATCAAAGGAGCAGCACCGCAGAATCGCGGCACTTTCTGCGCTGTGCACGCTGCAAGCGGCGGTGCTCGTAAGCTTCGCGCTGGCGTGCCGCGCCGTTATCGACCAGGCAGTCGCCGGCAACACGCACGGCCTGTTGACGAGCGCGGCGCTTCTTGTGGGCGTTATTGTTGCGCAACTTTTTTTGCGCCTTGTCATCAATAGCATGCAAGAACGCATTCGCGCACGCTTCGCTCTCGATTTGCGCAAATCGATGCTCGACAGCATCTTCTCCGCGCACTACCGCAACATACTGCGCTTCCATTCCGGCGAACTGTCCAATCGCATGTTTTCCGATGTGCAGGTCGTGTCGAACGGCGTAGCGACCATCAGTCCAAGCTTCGTATCCATGATCATGCAGCTCGTGTTCGCCATTGCGGTGCTCTCGCTCATCAGCCCGCCTATGGTAGCGCTATTTGCAGCCGCGGCCTTGGTTTCGTTCGTTCTGGCACGCACGCTGCGCGGCCGGTTGAAGGCACTGCACAAAACCGTGCAAGAAAAGGAAGGCGCTGTACGCGTATTCCTGCAAGAAGCGCTTGAGCATCAGCTGGTCATTCGTTCGTTTGGCGCCCAGCCCGCCACGAGCGAGCGCGCCGATAGGCTGCAGGAAGACCACTTCACCGCACAAATGCGCCGCCGCGGATACTCTATTGCCGCCAACGCCAGCTTCTCGTTCTTCTTCAACGCGCTATACGCTGTGGCGCTCACGTGGTGCGCCTTCGAGCTTTTGCGCGGCACCATGAGCTACGGCACGCTTATGGCGGTGCTGCAGCTGGTCGCGCGCATCCAGGCTCCGGTTTCGAACTTGTCAGGCCTGCTGCCGCAGCTCTATCAAACGCTTGCATCGGCGGAACGTCTGATGGAAATCACAGAACTGCCGCATTCAGAAAACCGCCTGTCCTTAACCGCGACGGAATTCTATGAGCACCTTGCGGGCGTGAACATGAAAAACGTGGCGTTTTCATACCGCGAAGAAGAAGGCGAAGCGGCATGTGCTTCGGGGGATAGAGCTTCGATAGAAGCGGCGGAAGCTTTTCTTGAAGACAATGACGTTAGCCTAACCTGCGCGGACGCCTTTGTTCCCAAAGGCTCCTTCGTGGTAGTGGAAGGGCCTTCCGGTTCGGGCAAATCAACGCTGTTCAAGTTGGTGCTCGGCGCCTACGATGCCGAAGGGTTCACATACGAGTTCGCTCGCGACGGCTCCGCCGCATCGTGCATCGCCTCCCAAGTTCCACCTGGGGTGTTCGCCTACGTGCCTCAGGACAACTTCCTGTTCGCAGGAACGGTGCGCGAAAATGTGGCTTTCGCGGCTTCCGACGCGACCGACGAGCAAATTGAACGCGCCTGTAAAGCGGCATGCGCATGGGGCTTTGTGAAAGAGCTTCCCCTGGGGCTCGACACGATGATCGGCGAGCATGGACAGGGGCTTTCCCAGGGCCAGCTGCAACGCTTGGCCATCGCGCGCGCGATATGTTCCGGCGCGCCCATCATGGTGCTCGACGAGGTCACAAGCGCGCTCGACAATGCGACCGAAGCAGCGGTGCTTGCCAATATTGCCGCTCTGCCCGACAAAACGGTTTTCGTTGCCGCACATCGCGCGAAAGCTCACGAATTCGCAACCATGTGTCTTCGTGTAGAAAATGGCGTGATGAGCGAAGTTCGCTAGGGCCACACTGCTTAAAAGAAAGTTTGCAAAAGCGGGCGAACACCCGCATAATTAGGACGCTATTCCGCATCGAACCCGTATCACTTAAGGGAAAACGCATGGCCTTGCAAAAGAAGAACGTGAAATGCGCCCGAGAGGTTGCCATACTTGCTCCCTATGCCGCGAAATGCTGCGTAAGGGACGACATCTCCAACATGCCTTCTTTTACCGCCTGCATCGAATATGCGCTCGAGCGCGTCGAATCGTACGAAGAACAATACGGCAAAATCAACTTTTACGCGCTTATGGGCATGCCGCTCGCCGTATTCGACGTTCCCGCTTCTTTCGACGGCACCGCACGCTACGAAGCCTCCTTGTTTGGATCCGAAGCGTTCTTCTTGAAGCTCGAAGCTTTTCGCGCCGCGCTCGCAAAGCTCGATTTCCCGGGCGTGCGCATGGTGTATAACAATTTCGCATTGCGAGCCGTGCTGCGCGCACTGTATGCCATCGAACATCGTGAACGCGACTGCTTCAACGGCGTCTTCAACCGCCTGTCATAACTAAAAAGAAAGGCCTATGGGCAAAAGCCCTTGTTCTCTTTTTCTTATTGACAGGGCGGGTGTACTCCCGTATTATATATGGCGGGAGTAAACCCGCGTATCTTATTGGGAAAAGAAATCGTCCCATCGCAAACGGCCACAACTCAGGAAGAGCCCGCCTATGATTTACGCAATGAGCGACATCCATGGCTGCATCGACGCCTTCGAAAAATCGCTTTCCTTCGTCGACCTATCAGATGGGCATTCAATGCTCATCCTATGCGGCGACTACTGCGACCGGGGTCCGGCGAGCCTCGAGGTCTATCAAAAGATCATGGGGCTCCAGCACGACTATCCCAACCAGGTGATAGCCTTGAGAGGCAACCATGAGGAAATGCTGCTGGAATACTGTGCCATGGTCGGCGACCCGGCGTTTACTCAAGGATGGATTCTTGCCGATTCCAACCTCGCCACTGCAAAAAGCTTTCTTGAGAAAGATGAGTTCGGTCAGGTAAAACGCCTGCTCACGCGCAGAAGATTCGAAGAAGCCTACCGATTCGTCGTCGATTGCATGAAAGCGAACCACGCCGATGTTCTCGCCTGGATACGAAAGCTTCCGTATTATCACGAAACGCCACACAAGCAAGTCTTCGTGCATGCCGGTATCGACGAAGACGCAGGCGATTTATGGCGTATAGGCACATTCGAGGAAGCCTTCACAACCATGCAGCCGGAATTCGTGGGGCAGAAATTCGAACTCGACGTCATAAGCGGACACATCGCCACCGAAACGGTTTCAGGTACCGCAGGCTACGAAGGCGTGTGGCACGACGGCGCATCGCATTTCTATATTGACGGCGCTGTCATGAAAACGGGGCAGATCCCCGTGCTTGCCTACGACGAAAGCACGGGGAAGTACTGGGAGCAGTGGCCGCACAAGAGGAGCCTTTAGCGACGTGGACAAACTGCGCGCGGATCACCGCGTTTAAACAGAAAGCGAAACCATGGACGCATTAACGGATGGAGGGTCGATGCATTCTCTCGAGTTCAATTACCTGCACGATTTGGCAACGACAAACTACAATCTCGGCAATCGTCCCGACCCCGATTCCGAATCAATAGTTCTCAAAGAAGATTTGTTAGAGGCTTTTTGGGGAGCCCAGACGAATGAAGCGCGAGTTTCCGCCGAGAAGAATTATGGGTGCGGCCCCTTCCGGGACATCGAGGTGTCATCGGGCGGCCAAACGATTCTGCTCTCCGTAGACTACCTTGGCCCAAGCGTGTATTGGCTTAAAGATTACTATTCAGAACACGGGGTTGACGCCCCGGAAGCGGACTCCCGCATTCGCGCGTTCCTTAAAGAAAGTCGAAAGCTTGGGGGCCATATCCTGTTCCCACGAGGAAGCAACGGCGGGCCGCACGAGACGTTAAATCAAGCCCGCAGCGGGGAGCGGGGCGTTTACGACAGAATCGATGCAACATTGCTGTGCCTGAAAGTATTCTTCGACTGCCCTGAGGCCTCATCGACCAATTCCCAACGCGATGCATCGGCGTTTATGGAGGAGGTGTCGAAACTCTTTCCCAGCGAAGAACAGTTCAAGAAAGCGAAGGCGAATTTGATGCGCATCTTCGATTCTCTTCAATACTATGCTGAAGACTTCGCATACTTCAGTGACTTCCGAGGCTTCTGCGAAAGGCAAAAACTTACCGGTTCATTCGTAACGAAAGAGGGGGAAGTTGAAATGTTCGCACCCCTGTGCCCCCTAAAGCCAGAAAACTACGAAGCATATGCCAAAAACGTCAACGGGGCGATAAAAAAGAGGAACAAGATGATGCATTCTGCCTAAGCGTATCTTCAGGTCGACGTTGCGCAGCAAATCGGGATTCTCGAAAAGGGGCGCGCATTAAGGTTTTCGCGAGACAGGTTGTTTTCCGCGAATCCCAGGACGTTTTCATAGAACGTGACCAAGAAGCTATCGTCGGGCATTGCACACGCCGGGACACGATTCCAAGCATGCCATTCAGTTGAACAGCTTCCGGTCAAGCTGTTTTTTGAACGACTGCATAAAGCTTCGACGATTTCCAAAGAAACGCTCGTGAGTCTTCGTCTGCTTACCGGCGTCGTAATCATCCGAGACGCGAACAACGGTGCAAATATAATCTGCCACTTGGAGAAGCCTGCGTGCGCTAGGATCGGCGTCTCGATAGTCAGCTACATTTTTAGCGAGAGCAAAGTCAAGGGCATCGCGCAACGCTATACTAACTGCCCCTTGTCCATTATCGTAGTAAACGGCAATTACATCGAACAACTGAAAATAAGGCAAGCGATCAAAAACGAACAGGGCAAGATCACGCCTAATCCGCGCCTCGAGTTCCTCTCTATTGCGGGCGTCAGAAACGCCATACCGCAAAACAAAGAAAGAAAATGGAAGCTCACGAACGAACCGAGCGAATTGAGCAAGCAATCGCTTCCTATCCCCAGGCGACACCGCCGCATAATCTTGGTTGCCATGCAGCAAATCTTTTCCATGGAAAGGTATATTGGGAAGTCCCGCAATAGAAAGCCGACATTCATAGCGGTCGATTGGATCAGCGATATTGGCAGAATGGTCGTGGAGAACGACAGCAACAATATAGCGCCCCTCCGAGAAATCCTGGCTACCTGATTCGTCGATATGGAGATTCAAACGGTTTACCATATAACGCTCCCCAAGCGAATCAATAGAAAAGGCGAGGTACGTACCTCGCCAATCTGACGCCTGCAAGGCTCACGCCTATTCGGCAAGTTAAGTATCGCATTTTGCAGTCCAGGAATTCAACCGCCTTATGAAAAAACTTGAAATGCTTCGGCCCGAAAGGAAGGCCGATAGCACAACCATCGACGTCGCAACATTTGGTCAAAGCTCGACTCGCGGCCAGCCTATTCATCAGGCGCCTCTATATACCCCAACAAACAATGGCGCGCCGGAATGCGAGAAAATGGCGAACGCAAACGGGCGGTCGAAGACAACCCTCACGGGTTCCGGCATAGGTTCGGGCGCGCAACCCGCCGGCACAACAAAGATGGTATATGCCGCGCCTTCCGCCCCGTTGGGGTCGAGCTTGAGCACGTCGTTCTGAACGACTCTGCTCACCATAGCATCCGCTTCGGTTATGTTCCCGAAATCGGCTCCTGGAGAAAATGTTTTCTCGATTCCCAGAGAGCGAAGCATGCCCCCAAGGTCGCGATCGTCGGAACGCAGCTCGAACTGCGGCACGAAGAGTTCAATGCCGCCCTTGGGGCGGGTGGTTCCCATGCGCATGTGACAACGCAAAATGGCATCCCAAGCCGCCCCACTCTGCACGAAATCGTCGAGCGTCGCGCCATTGTTGGACATAGCGAACACAGCGACAGCGCCAGATTGCATGGGCCAAGAAACCGCGATTGCCTCGCGCGTGCTAAGCAAGTGCCCATACGAACCAAATCCGCCCATCATTGCGACGTCGGACTGGGGCTCGGGCGCACGGAAAACCACTTCGATATCTTCATCGTCCAAGGGGTCGACCCAGCTGTCTTTGAAGTAGAGCGCGCTTATGATGGCGAAAACGGTATCGGCATCCATCTCGGGCGCAGAGGTGAACTTACCGCCCGTGTTCTTGCTCAACCACGATGACATGAGGGCTTTGGCTTCGGACGATTCAAAATCAACCTCTGCCGTCTTGCCGTGTAAATCCGCTATTGTGCGGCCGAAGTTTCGCCGCAGGGGAGAGGTGAACTTGTTCGCCCATAGCGATGTCGCAATGGCAAGGCGGTAATCGCTCACAGTTTGTTCGGGGTCTTTCGCGAACAGAAGGGAACAGGCATCACGACGTGCCTCCGCACCGCCGAGGACCGATTCGAGCTCGTTAAGCGTTTCGCCTTTGGCGCCCCTCGCCAACGTTTCAATTGCAATATAGAGGCATGCGGGCGACACAACAAAGCTTCCCATGTCGGTGCAGCCATCTTTGAGCAGGCGCGCTGCAATGGACATAAGCCCCGGCTCACACGAATCGCTCACGACGGAATCGAGGTTGATATCCAGCGCCTGCCTGTTTTCCTGGCCCATATCGCCTTTCATTGGAAGCTCCTTTCGATGCGCCAACGCGGCAGCCGAGCTTGCACCGTAGCCGTCGTTGCCAATACTGGATGTCCGAACCGCAACAGCAACAATTCACGGCAACGTCGAAAACGCCCGAACCGCTCGTTGAGTGCTCACAGCCACACAAACCCTGGTGCGCTATTGTACGCACTGCCCAGGTGGCATGTGTCCCTTGGAATGGACAACTATCGCCTTGGAACAAGAACGCCTTAATGCACCACGCAAGCATCCCACATATTGACGGGTGTAAAATATGCGGAGTCTTACTCACGCACAACCGTCCGCTCCCATCAAGCGATCACACGATGCAAGGATTCCAAATGCCCCAAACCCCGAAAATCAAACTCAAAAACATCCAAGAGCTCGCCAAGATAGCAAAGGAAGTCATTCCCGTAGTCCAACCCTATATCGTGAAGTACGCTCCGAAGATTGCCGAAGAAGCACAAAAAAGAGCCTCTAACGCCGCAGACAATGGCAAAAGAATGAAGCTTGAGTTCCTTAACGGCATGGAAGAGAAAAAGAAATCAAGGGAGCGAAGCAAAGCAGCCGAAGAAGCCCGCAAGAAAACGGTCATCAGTTCTTTGCCGCCAATCACCGCTAAAGAATTTTTCAAAAACTTCGAGAACAACGTTTCCGACGATGGCAAGCTCGACTCGGGTTATATGGGATTCACAGGCTGTTATGCAATTATCACAATGAAAACCTCGCGTGAGAAGGATTTATCCGCCTATGAGAACGTCTTCGTGGGCTGCGGGAAATCCGTCGGCGTTGCCGTCTACTCGCAACTGCGCGGCCTTGGCAATATCGATGTTTATGCCGACTTTAAGTTCGGGCAGCCCATGTGGGTCCTCTCTTATCCGTGCGACGAAGAGGAGCTCGGTCCGCAGTTCGCAAATTTACTTCAAGCCCTGCAATCGGCAGATTCGTATAACAAGTGGGACCTGCAAGGCCTTTTCGATAAAGAGGTCTAAAAAATGACGGAAACAGGTAACGAGCCAACCGCTGTCGATGTCGAATTGGTTTCGGTCGAAGACCTTGAAAGCATGGAAATCATTGCCAAAGTTGGCGACAAAACCAGCGAGATCAACTTCCTTGCCAAGGCCGACTCAGCCCTCCAGATAATCTCCGATGCCTTGGAGACAATCCCCGAAAAGGGCCTTTTCAAAGTCGCGGTCCCTGAAGGATTTACGCTTCAAGATCTTGCCCCCGTAAAAGGCGAAGAGGGAGCATTCAGGGGTATTGTGAGGAGTTCGGAAAAGAAGATCGCAGGACAGGCAAAACTCACGGAAGCAGGCAGAATCAACCCTACGCAAATAGCCGGAGTGGGCCTCGCTGCTGCGGCTATGGTGGTCGGCCAAGCTTATATGACCGAAATCAGCGACAGCTTGCATGACATCAACGAAAAGCTCGATAGAGTTGCATCTATGATTGCCGACGAGCAGAGAGCGAGGCTCATGAACGCGTTGGATATTGCCAAAACGTATTCGAAGCTTTATGACGATTATCGCCAGAAACCTGACGCAATGCGCGCCGCGCGCAACGAAATTGAGCGATGTTACAACGACGTCGGAACGGTCATCGACTGGATAACCTTGCAATTGAGTCCACTCGACGAAAGGGCCAGGGAGGCAAAGGCGAGTAAAAAGGAACTCCAGCCGCTCATCGAAGAGCTTCATTCCTATGAAAATCAGTTCAACATGAGCCTCAAGGCGTTGTCCGCGCTCGCAATGACCCGCATGTACTACGATGGGTCGACCGACGAACGAAGCTCTCTAATTGAACAAAAACGCATAATGGAAAAGGCGCAAGGTTTCCTCAAGAGACGCGCCTCAGTAGCCGGGGTATTGGAGATTAGGATTGGCTCAATGAAGGGTGCGCCGGTCGCTCTTCCGAGAGGGGTTGGCAAAAACCCTTTGAGGAACCTGACGTCCATGACGCCTCGCGCCGCGGCCAAACAAAACCTACTCGATGCAAAAATCGAAATGCAATCGAACCTACGCGCATCGCAATCGAGAAGCAAAAACGAGGCCCAAACCTGCGCCGACGGAATAAAGCAGATAGCCGCGGTTTCACGTGCCTCACGAACAATTCTTACCGACGGGAACAATTGCTGGATAGCAAAGAACACCGATAGAATGCAAAGCAACGAAGCCCAATAACGGCGAAACGGCAAGCAAGAGTCTACCGCGCACTTTACGAAAAGAGGGACCAAATTGAAGCTTCAATTTCCCTCGATTCCAGCCAACTCGTTTGGGACGAATTAGATGCGGACAAAAAGACGCGCTCTTTCACCGCGAGAATGGATGTCAACTTCGCAGATGACGACTGGCAAAATATATACGCATGGATGGTCAAACAGATGTGGCAGCTGCGCGACATCATGCGGAAATTCGCCGAATAAGAGCATCGAACATAATTGGCGTCTCTTTTGCTAGAGGCGCCAATCGTTGAAGCCTTCTTTTGGTTAGCGCCAGTTAGCTTTTTTAGTCCGCGTTAGTTTTTTTCAGCTTCAGTTAGCATTTTCAGCATCCGTTAGGTTTATTGGAAATTCAAGCATCAGCATTCCAGGCACTCTGCCGCTAGACCATCGTTCCAAAACCCCAATTGTCAAATCGATAACAAGCCCTCCATAGTTTGTTGCCGAGCATGTTTTCGAGCCGTATAATGCACTATTGAACAATATGTTGAATAATAATCAACCTGTTTAATAGACCGGATGATTGAACCCAAGGGGGACATTTGACGGCATCGAATACCGCCACCAAAGCGCATGAGGCGCACGCGGCACCAGCCGCTCCGGAGTGCGACCAAGTCGCAACCCCGGGCGCAGCCGCGACACCCGCACCCGCTGCGATGCCCGCCGCCTCCACGGCCGCGTCGCCCACGTCTGCCGCTTTAGCACCAGCTTCCGCACCCGCGCCCGCTGCCGCGCCCGCTACAACCGCCGCAGCCGAGCGCGACCCACGCATCGCCCGCTCTCGCGCCGCGCTGCGCGAAGCCTTCATCACGCTCGTCGAAGAACGCGGCATCGACGGCTTCTCGGTGGGCGACCTGTGCACGAGCGCCGGCCTGAACCGCGGCACGTTCTACAACCACTTCCGCGACAAAGAAAGCCTGCTCGCCTCCTTCGAAGACGAAGTCATCGAAGGTCTCGGCGGGGTGCTCGCGAAATTCCAGAACATCAAGCTGCGCGAACTCGCCGCATACAGCCTTACGCACCGCCCGCTTCCCATGCTCGTGGAACTCTACGACTACCTGCGCGAAGAGGGCCCCTTCCTGCACGCGATGCTCGGCCCAGGCGGCGACGCCCGTTTCGGCATGCGCCTTCGCGAGGCCGTGTGCGGACGCTTCGTGCGATCGCTTCTACACGAGCGCTACCAGAACGACCCTTCAGCGTTCACGCGCTACTACATCTCGTTTTATTCCGGCGCCTACCTGGGCGTAATCAGCGAATGGATTGATTCAGGAATGACCGAGACCTCCGAAGAAATGGCACTTATCTCGATGCGCCTGCTGTTCATCAAGCCGGGCGAATCCATCAAAATGTAAAAGGGGACCAACATGGCTGAAACCAACGACAAGCAGGCAATCGCCGCCGAAGCGCAGGCCGCCGCAGGCGCCGCGAGCCAGGCGCCGCTCCACATTGGCATCGACGTAGGCTCCACCACCGTAAAAGTGGTCGTACTCGACGACGACAACGAAATTCTGTACTCGTGCTATCGCCGCCACCACGCCGACATTCGCGCGACCATCGTGGAAGTGGTGGGCGAGGCGGCCGAGCAATACCCGGCAACGCCCATGACCATCGCAATCACCGGCTCGGGCGGCCTTCTGCTCGCGCAATGGCTCGGCATCGACTTCGTTCAAGAGGTCATCGCGAGCAAAACCGCCGTTGAGACCTTCATTCCGCAAACCGACGTCGTCATCGAGCTCGGCGGCGAAGACGCGAAGATCATCTACTTCGACAACGGCATCGAACAGCGCATGAACGGCACCTGCGCCGGCGGCACGGGCGCGTTCATCGACCAAATGGCGGCCCTGCTCGACACCGACGCTGGCGGCCTGAACGAGCTCGCAAAGAGCCACACCACCATTTACCCCATCGCGAGCCGCTGCGGCGTGTTCGCCAAAACCGACGTGCAGCCGCTTTTGAACGAAGGCGCCCGCAAGGAAGACATCGCGGCCTCCATTTTCCAGGCCGTCGTAACGCAGACCATTTCGGGCCTCGCGTGCGGCCGTCCCATTCGCGGCAACGTCGCCTTGCTCGGTGGCCCTTTGCAGTACCTCTCTGAACTGGATAAACGCTTCTGCGAAACGCTGAATCTCGACAATGAGCACGCTATTCGTCCGAAGAACGCCCACCTGTTCGTCGCGAGCGGCGCCGCTTTGTGCGGCAAGAAAACCGCCACGCCCGAGCTGCTTGCCGACGTGCTCGAACGCCTGCGCGGCCTGGGCGACATTCAGGGCAGCGAAGTCGTGCGCCTGCCTCCGCTGTTCGCCAACGAAGCCGAATTCGACGAATTCGAAGCGCGCCACGCAACCGAAAAGGTGAAGCGCGCCGACCTTTCCTCCTACGAAGGCATAGCCTACCTGGGCATCGACGCCGGCTCCACCACGTTCAAATCGGTCCTCATCGGCGAAGACGGCAGCCTTTTGTGGACCTTCTACGCCAACAACAAGGGCGACGTTTTGGGCACCGCCAAGCGCGCGATCGCCGAAATGTACGCCGCGCTGCCCACCGCAGCCGACGGCCAGCCGAAAGTCGCCATTGGGCATGCAACCGTGACCGGCTACGGCGAGGGCCTGCTGCTCGAGGCGCTGCGCGTCGACTCCGGCGAAATCGAAACCGTCGCGCACCTTCGCGGCGCACAGGAAATGTTGCCGGGCGTCGAGTTCATTCTCGACATCGGCGGCCAAGACATGAAGTGCCTGCGCGTGAAAGACGGCGTTATCGACCACATCATGCTCAACGAGGCATGCTCTTCGGGCTGCGGTAGCTTCATCGAGAGCTTCGCTGCGGGCCTGAACCTCGACGTAACCGAGTTCGCGAAAACCGCGAACGCCGCCGAAAATCCTGTCGATCTGGGCAGCCGCTGCACCGTATTCATGAACTCCCGTGTGAAGCAGGCTCAAAAAGAAGGCGCCACCGTGGGCGATATCGCCGCGGGCTTGGCCATTTCCGTTATCAAGAACGCCCTGTTCAAGGTCATTAAAATTCGCGACCCCAAAGAAGTCGGAACGAAAGTTATCGTACAGGGCGGCACGTTCCTCAACGACGCCGTGCTGCGCGCCTTCGAACAGCTCGCCGGCGTGCATGCCGTGCGCCCCGACATCGCGGGCAACATGGGCGCCTATGGCGCGGCCCTGCTGGCGCGCGACCGCTACCAGGCCGCCGTGCGCGCAGCCGAACGCGCGGGCAAAACCGCCGACGTGCACACTGCCATGCTCGGCGCCGCCGCGCTTGAGGCCTTGGCCCCCACGCACAAAACCGTGCGCTGCAAGGCCTGCGCGAACCACTGCCTGCTTACCGTGAACGACTTCGGCAAAGATGAAGCCACCGGCAAGCACCGCCGCTTCATCACGGGCAACCGCTGCGAGAAGGGCGCAGGCGTGCTCAACGAGAAGAGTGACGTGCCCAACCTGTTCGAATACAAGAGCCATCGCCTGTTCGACTACGAGCCGCTCGCGCCCGACGCCGCCCCGCGCGGCACCGTGGGCATTCCGCGTGCTCTTTCGATGTATGAAAACTACCCGTTCTGGTTCACCTTCTTCACGAAGCTGGGATGGCGCGTGGTACTTTCCGACCCCTCCACGAAGAAAACCTACGAGGCGGGCATCGAAAGCATGCCGTCGGAAAGCGTGTGCTACCCGGCGAAGCTCTCGCACGGCCACATCATGAACCTGCTTGAGAAGCACCCTGACTTCATTTGGTTCCCCTGCAGCAAGTGGGAGCGCCAGGAAGACGCAACCGCGGGCAACCACTTCAACTGCCCCATCGTGGCAAGCTACGCCGAGGCGCTGCGCCTGAACATTGACGAGCTTCGCGAAAGCGACGTGCAGTTCTTGAATCCGTGGCTGCCGTACGACAAGAAAGACCACCTGAAGAAACGCCTGATGGTAGAGCTTGTGCAGGCGCACCCCGAGCTCATGGGCGAAGGCGTTGCCGCGCCGACGCAGGCCGAAATCGACGCAGCGGTTGACGCCGCGTGGGCCGAGGACGAAGCCTTCAAGCGCGACATTCGCGAGAAGGGCGCGGAAACCCTGCTGTGGATGGAAAAGACCGGCACGCACGGCATTGTGTTGGCCGGCCGCCCGTACCACAACGACCCCGAAATCAATCACGCGATTCCCGAGCTGCTCACGAGCTTCGGCCTGGCCGTGCTTACGGAAGACTCCATCGCGCACTTGGGCACGCTCGAGCGTCCCATTCGCCTGGTGGACCAATGGATGTATCACACGCGCCTCTACGCCGCCGCGAAGGTTGCCGCCGAGCGCCGCGACCTCGATCTTATTCAGCTAAACAGCTTCGGCTGCGGCCTGGACGCGCTCACCACCGACCAGGTGCAAGAGATTCTGGAAAGCGCCGGCAAAATTTACACCGTGCTCAAAATCGACGAAGTCTCCAACCTGGGCGCCGCCCGTATTCGCGTGCGCAGCCTGCTCGCAGCGTTGAAAGACCAGGCCGATGAAGAGGCCGACGCCAAAGCCGCCGCGCAGGAATGCCCCGCGTGCAGCCTCGACGTGAAAGAACTTCTGGCCGAGGCCGAAACGCGCGTCGCAGCCGCCGAAGCCGCTGGCTCCAGCAAGCAGACGGCCGGATCCGCCGACGCCGCAGCCATTGAGGCCGTAGCGCAGGCCATCGAACCCCCGGCGACCTTCACGGAAAAAGCTGCGCCCGAAGCTCGCGAGCGCTTCAAGCAGCGCGAGGCCACCTCGACCGAGTTCGAACGCGTGCAGTTCACCGAGGAGATGAAGGAAGCGGGCTACACAATCTTGGCCCCGCAAATGGCTCCGTACCACTTCGAGCTGCTCGTGCCCATTTTCAAGCGCTTCGGCTACAACGTCGATTTGCTGCCGAGCGTCGACCACGGCGCTGTGGACGCGGGCCTGAAGTACGTGAACAACGACATTTGCTATCCTTCTATCCTGGTCACGGGCCAAATTATGGAAGCCGTTACCTCGGGGCGCTACGACACCGACAAGCTGGCCGTGCTCATTACGCAGACCGGCGGTGGCTGCCGCGCCACCAACTACATCTCGCTCATCCGCAAAGCACTCAAAGCCGCCGGCCTTGGCCATATTCCGGTTATCGCGCTTTCGTTCAAAGACCTGGGCGAGGTGAATCCCGGCTTCAAGATCACGCCGAAGATGCTGCTGCAGGCTGTGTACGCGTTGTGCTACGGCGACCTGCTCATGATGACGCTCTACCGCACGCGCCCCTACGAGATTGAGCCAGGCGCGGCCAACCACCTGTTCGAGCACTGGATGGCCGAATGCAAGGCGCAGCTGGCGCGCGGCGTGAAGCGTTCGGAATTCAAGCGCACCGTGAAGCAGATTGTAGAAGACTTCGACACGCTGCCGCTGCAGGGCGAGGGCACCAAGCCGCGCGTCGGCGTCGTGGGCGAGATTCTGGTGAAGTTCCACCCCACAGCGAACAACCAGATCGTCGACGTGATCGAGCGCGAGGGATGCGAGGCCGTTGTGCCTGGCCTCATCGAGTTTTTCCTGTTCGGCATCGCAGGCGGCATTTTCCAGAAAGACCCGCTGGGCCGTTCCGCCAAGGGCGCGCTTGGTGGCAAAATCGGGCTGTCGGCCATCGCGAAGTTCCGCAAACCGGTCAACGACGCGCTCGCCGCATCGACGCGCTTCAACCCGCCGGCGAACATCTATGAGCTGGCCGAATACGCAAGCGAGATCTTGAGCCTGTGCAACTCGATGGGCGAGGGCTGGCTGCTCACCGCCGAAATGGTGGAGCTCATTGTGTCGGGCGCGCCAAACGTAGTGTGCACGCAGCCGTTCGCATGCCTGCCGAACCACGTGGTGGGCAAGGCTGTGATCAAAGAGCTGCGCCGCCGCTACCCCGAGAGCAACATCGTGGCCGTCGACTACGACCCGGGCGCGTCTGAGGTCAACCAGCTCAACCGCATCAAGCTCATGATTTCGGTGGCGAAGGCGAACCTCGAGGAAAAGGAAGAGGCCGCCCGCGCCGAGCGCAACGCGAACCTCGCCAAACCCGCCGACGAAGAAGCAGTCGGCGAGCTCGAGGTCGAGGAAGAAAAGCTGGGCTAGGGGAGCGCAGGCAATTTCATACCCGACCTGCTAAATGCTTGTAGCGTTTAGCAGGTCGGGTGGCGCCGTTTCCCTCAGTAGTCGCAACCAGCACGAATGGGCGATTGGAGTTCTGTTTCGGCCACCCATTCTTTTTGCGGGCTCCAACTCCGCCCCAAGACCCACGCAATCGTAAACCTGTTAAATGCTCGGAGCATTTAACAGGTTGCTAGTTTGCTAGCTAAGTATGTTGCTAGCAAGCGCCTTCGACCAGGCGATATCCGATTCCCCATACCGTTTCGATTATGCGAGGGTCACTCGGGTCGTCTTCAATTTTGTTGCGAAGTTTCTTTATGAACACCGTAATGCTTTGCGTTTCACCGACGAATTCGGCACCCCAAGCGTCTTCGATGAGCTGCTCTTTCGAAAGCACAGTATCGGGCATGCGGGCAAGCGCAAGCAAGATTTTAAATTCCTTCGGCGTGAGCTTAATCGAGATTCCCTCTTTTGTGACCTGGTGTTTTGCGGTATCTATAACAAATCGGCCAAGCATAAGCGTTTTCGGCTCCGGCTTAGCAGGTGCAACATCCATATGAGCGCGGCGCAGGTGCGCCTCGATATGCATGAGCAGCTCACGAGGGTCGAAGGGCTTGGTCATATAGTCGTCCCCACCAGCGGCGAACCCAATGCCCTTGTCAACGATATCGCCTTTTGCGGAAAGAAAGATCACCGGAACCGTTACGCCCCGGGTGCGCAATTCGCGACACGTAGCGAACCCATCCATCCGCGGCATCATGACGTCGAGAATCACGAGGTCAAACGATGCGTTCTCGAATGCCTCAAGAGCATCGGTACCGTCTTCGACACAGACGCATTCATGACCCTCATCCTCAAGCAATCCGCTTATAAGCTTCTGGATGCTCACCTCATCATCAGCAAGCAGAATCTTCATCGAAATCTTCCTCCTCATCCGGCAAGGGAACATAGGGGATGCGCACACAGAACGTGCTGCCGACCTTTCGTTGCGATTCGACGGTCGCCACGCCGCCATGTAACTCCGTAAGCTCCTTCACAACGGCAAGGCCCAAACCAGTGCCACGATAACGACGGTTAGGTGATTGACCGGCTTGTTTATACAACTCGAAAATATCTGAAATATCGCTTTCGTCAATACCCATTCCATCGTCTGCGACCGTGACGCAAATAGTGCCATGCGGGGCGGAAGAACAGGGGAGAGGGACTTTCCAATCGTGACGCGCAGAGTCCAATCCCGCCTTGGAGTCAGAACGCGAGGTAACGTTGCTGCCATCGCCATACGCAAGCTCTCCTTCGTCCCCTGAGAACACCCCATCATCGTACGCGCGAGGGTCGAGCGGCGCCATAAACGTCGCGCGAACATCCACGCGACCACCGCGATGGGTGTACTTAATGGCGTTATCAGCGAGGTTTTCGATCACGCGGCGCAGCTTTTCCCAGTCGGCCATGGAGATTGGCACGTTCGCATCGGCCTTCGCGGAAAGCGCAATATCCTTATTGGCAGCAATTGGATCGAGCGTCTTTTTAATGAATCCAAGCAGGTCGACAAAGTCGACCGGTTCGACAAGCAACTCGTTGCGGTTGGCTTCGGCCTTCGAGATAGTAAGAATGTTATTTACCAAATTAAGAAGCAGCGTTCCATTTGCCTCGATATCGGCAATGGATTCGTGCGTTTTTTCATCGAGGTTCGGATTCTCGAGCAGCAAACGCGCGAAGGCGAGAATCGAAGTGAGCGGCGTGCGCAGTTCATGACTCACGATGGCGAAAAACTCGCTTTTATAGGCCGATTCCTCATGCAGTTTATCAAGTGCCTTTTTCAGTTCATGCTGCTGGTACATGAGCATATCGTTGAGCACGCGCGTTTCTTCGGTTTGTTTCTTCACTTCGCTATTCAAGTCGGTGCACAAACGCTCAAGGTGGCGCGCCATGGAATCGAAATCGCGCGTGAACTCGGAAAGCTCGTCTTCGCCTCCGACGCGCGGCGTCGTGTCAAGCTTATAGTCGAAATTTCCCGTCTCAATATCATGCGCCGCCCGCGAGAGGCTCTCGATGGGGCGCAGCAGCAAACGATTCGCCGCAAGGAAAATGCCGAGACCTGCAACTGCAACCATAATGAGTACCATGAGAGCCTGCTGCGTTACGGATGTCGCAATACCTTCTTCGTAGATGCTCATAGGCTCGGTAATGGACATGGCGCCGCCGATGTCGCCTACCTTCATGCCCTCTTTCGGGTAGCCATACTGGTCGATTTCTCCAGCCGGATCGCCGTGGCACTCAAGGCACGATTCGGTCACATACAGCGGTTCGGTATAGCGGAACACGCGCTGGCCCGTTTCTTCGTCGGTTCGAACGCCGCTATATGAAGCAAGGCAAGGATTGGAACGAAACGCATCAAAGGCCTCCTGCTCAAAAGCGTCGGGCGCATTCGCTTTCTGTCTGGGGGTTTCCCCTGTGAAGCGAATAATGTAGTCGGTGTCGCTCGTGAATAATGTGCTCACCGATTTCGCGGCGACCACGCATACGAGCGTTTTCGTGCGGAAATTGCCATTCTCGTCTCGATTGATGACATCCTGGTTCATATCGATGAAATCCCACATGGCGCGCATCTCGGAAGCAAGTACCTCAGCTTTTTCCCGAGCTTCGTTTTCGGCCTGCGTGCGTTGGAGACTGTAATTCCACAACGCATCGGCGCCCATGAGCACAGCAATCAGAACGATTACGATTATCGCCATTTTACTGCGCAGGCCGCGATGGCGAGATGGGGCCTTTGCCCTTTTGGGTGCAAGCTCCCAAAACTTCGCCCTGGCTTGCTTTCCGCTCGTTCGCTCGTTCAGTCTGCCGGACATTAATCCCCCTTGCGCCAAACGCGAACCCCCATTCGCCAGCTGGCAAGCATAATATTCATGCCTAGTATCCCTGAATAATAGAGCGATTTTACGATTGGTCCAATGTTAATAATTTCTTAAGAATTAGAGCAATTTCTTAATGAAATATTACAGCCCGTTCAATTGAGTTAGCCAAAGTTAATGATGAAAATATGAAGCATCCTTTCAAATCTTTAAGGAAAAAGGGGGAAGATATGAAAGAGCATGCAGAAACTACCATGCCCGCTCTGTCTCGCAGGGCGTTCGTGGGAACTGCGGCCGTCACCGCTGGCGCAGTTGCTGCAACAAGTCTTGTCGGATGCGGAAGCACAGGGGGCAAAAAGACCGACAAACAGGAAGAAGCCGCAGCCGATCCATACGAGGGCGCGCAAATTTTCTATTCAACCTGTCCGCCGGAGTGCCAGCACCACAACCTAAAGGCATATGTCATCGACGGCAAAATCGCCAAAGTCGAATCCTCTGAACTCAATGATTGCGCGGCTTGCGCCCGAGGCATAGCTCGCGGATTCATGACGAAAGACCCCGACCGTCTTACTAAGCCCTTGCTGCGAACTGGCGACAAGGGATCCGGCGAATTCAAAGAAATCGAATGGTCCGAAGCCTTCGATTTGATTCAGGAGAAATTCCAGGATGCAATCGACACCGACGGCGTTCATTCTATTTGCTATGTGACCGGATCGGGCAACTTCGGCGCAATGCACGGCCCCATCGCGTCGGCGTTCTTCGCTCACCTGGGCGGAGCCTCGACGACCGTTGGCTCACTGTGCTGCGCTGGAACTAGCGCCGCTGAAGTGCCTATTTACGGACAGCGCTTCCTTGACACGCGCAACCAAATCGAGAAGAGCAATTACGTTATCGCCTGGGGTAACAATCCCGCTATCTCCAAACAGGGCTATTTCCAGCGCTTCGAGAAGATGATGGAAAACGGCGGCAAGTTCGTCGTAATTGACCCCATTTGCACTGAATCTGCCGCCAAAGCGTCCGAGTGGATTCAACCTTGGCCCGGCACCGATGCCGCGCTCGCCCTTGCGATGATCAAAATCGTCATCGACGAAGACCTGTTTGACAAGGAATTCACCCTTGCCCACACCTGCGCGCCATGCCTCGTCGACAAGACGACCGGCGAACCCGTTTTGCAGGATAAAGACGACCCGACTTCTTTCGTGGTTTTCGATACCAAGAGCAACGAAATCGTGCGCCACGACAAAGAAGGCATCGAAGCAGCGCTGAAGCTCGACGGAACTTCTGCCGCCGATGCATATAACACCGAATTTGAACTCATTTACGCCGAGGCGGAGAAATGGGATTCCGCTGCAGCCGAAGCAGAATGCGGCGTTCCGGCAGCCGACATTGAACGCATCGCCCGCGAATATGCACAGGCCGATAAAGCAATGATCATTCAAAACATGGGCGGCTTCATGCGCACGGAAAACGGCACGAATGCCGTCGGCACCCAGCTGTACCTTGCAGCCCTGTGCGGCCATGTTGGCCACGAAGGCGACGGCATCAGCGACGCAGGTGGCGTTAACGAGGTCAAGACCGGATCCCCCATCGAGGTTCCGAAGGTCGAGGATCCCGCGCCGAGCATTCCGCGCTTCAAGTTTGGCGAGGCCATCCTGAACGAAAACCCGCTCAAGGTGAACGTTCTGTACTCCATGACGGGCAACCCGATGACGCAGTGGCCGAACACCAATATGGTGAAGAAAGCTCTGGAAAAGATTCCGTTCGTCATTACCGCCGATCAATACCTCACTTCTACCGCCCTCTACTCCGACCTCGTTCTTCCTGTAACGGGAGTGTTCGAGACCGAAGGCGTCTTGGCCAACCATCGCAGCCATTGGATTCAGCTGTGCGAAAAGGCCGTTGACGGACCTGGCGAATCGAAGAGCGACTTCGAAATCTTCTCCGAACTTGCTACGCGCTTCGGATTCGGCGATGCTTTCAGCAAGCCTATGGACGAAATGATTTCAAACGTTCTCGAACCCACTGGCGTTACGCTCGACGAGCTTAAAGAAAAGCATGCCGTATGCGTGGTCGACGACAATTACATCCCGTTCAAGGACGGCGAATTCAAGACCAAGTCCAAGAAAGCTGAATTCTGGGTTGCGGCCTGGAAGAAGGACGGATTCAATCCCATTGCAACCTACGCTCGCGCCGAAGAAGACGCGCGCAACGGGGACGAACTCGCCCAGAAGTACCCGCTCTTTAGCGTACAGCGCAAAACCTATCGCAGTGTGCACTCCACCTTCAACAATCTTGAATGGATGAACGAGGTCTGCGATCAGGCGCCGGTTATTCTCATTAACACCGCAGACGCCGAAGCACGTGGCATCAAAGACGGAGATAAGGTTGTCGTATTCAACGATCGCGGCGAACACCATGGCATCGCAGAGGTTGGCGAGCGCATCAAGCAGGGCGTTGTCGGCCTTCAGAATTGCTGGTGGGAGCAGCAGGGCGGCTCAAGCAGCTATGTAACGAATGACAAATGGAAGACCCTTGGCGGTACCCATTGCTGCAACCAGACCCTTATCGAAGTTAAGAAGGAGGCGTAGTCATGGCTCTCGGTTTCTGGATGAACAACAAGAACTGCTACGGCTGCAAAACGTGCTCCATTGCGTGCAAGAGCGAGAAACAGCTGAACGAAGGCGTCTTGCTCCGCAAGGTATCGTGCATTCGCCAAGATAGCCCCGTCAACGTTTCCTTCCTCTCGATGTCGTGCAACCACTGCGAGGACCCCGCATGCGTAAAGGCGTGCCCCGTTGAGGCTTACACCAAGCTCGACAACGGAATCGTCAAACAGGATCACGACAAGTGCATCGGCTGCAAAATGTGCATCGAGGCTTGCCCTTACAATGCTCCGTGCTACGACGAAGAGGAGAGCAAGACCTACAAGTGCGACATGTGCTATGACCGTCAACAGCGCGGCGAGCTGCCTGCATGCGTCGCTGCTTGCCCCGGCGCAAACATCGCCGTTGGGGAGATGGAAGACCTGCAAAAGAACCACCAAGCCGATATCGTTTCCGACGAGAACTCGGGGACGAAGCCGAACTTCGTTATCACGGTTGACCCGAAGCTCAACAAGGAGCCGGACGACTCTACCATGGAGCAGCGCGACGTCGAAGTTGACGTGAACACGGCAGCGGCCGACGCGGCAAAGAAATAATCTTCTCCCAGGCGCAATCCCTCCCACGCGCCATGCAGGGGCCCAGTCAACCTGGGCCCCTGTTGTATTGATGCGCTCCATACGGCTCGATGAAAAACGCGCCCCGAGATATGACAGCGAACGAAAACTCGCCGTGCTTTTGCACGCAGAAGCCCAGTTCGAGCTTGAAACAAGACGCTTTTCGACAACGATCACATTTTTTTCAAAGACCTTGCAAGGATTCCTTCGCCTCAATCGTTTCTTTATTGAAAGCCCGAAACGACAGGAGGACGCCATGGCATACACCACTTCCCAAAACATCAAAACCCGCACGACCTATATGGCAGCAGCGCTTTTCGCAACCCTGATTCTTGTTGCAGGAATCGCAGCGCTCGCCATGTACCCAGCGGAGGCGTTCGCGAAACCCCTCTGCGCTGGAAATGGCCCCTGCTACGCAAGCGTCAACGCCAACACCGCCGACAGCGCCAGCTCGTTGTGCAACAGCATGACATGCATGCGCTCCGCAATCGAAGGGAAGCTCTGTGCGAAACGTTGCCTGAGCGGCAATGGCGCGGCCTTCATCGACGAAAACGGCAACGACATCTGCGATAATTACGAAAACGGCCTTTGCCCAGGTAACGGCTTAGGCTACGGGAACGGCAATGGATCGGGTAACGGTTCCGGCACCCAAAACGGCAGCGCTTACGGATGCGGCAGCGGCAATGGCTACGGAGCCTACGTCAACAGCGGCGGCTACGCCTACAGCCACGGCCACGGCGCTTGCAGCGGCTTCGTCGACTGCTGCCAACGCGCCCAAAATTGTCCCAACCGCTAAACAGCATCGACTCGAGGAACGCACGCACGAAAGCATGAGGCCTTCTGAAGACATATCACGCGCCATGAGCGAGCACGGCGATGCCGTGTGGCGCGCGTGCGTCGCATACGTGCCCGCGTACGATGCCGAAGACGCCCTGCAGAACACGTTCCTCAAATACGCTATGCATGACCAGGCCTTTTCAAACGCAGAGCACGAAAAGGCCTGGCTTTTGCGCGTCGCGATCAACGAATGCAAAGACGCACTGAAGGCGGCACGCGCGAAAAACGTCTCGCTCGAAAGCCGCCTCGAGGCGTACAACGATCGCCTGCTCGGCATTCAAGACGATTCGACCCAAACCGAAATCGGCGTTAAACGCATACTTGAAGCCATGGACGCGCTCGGCGATCCGCCGAAAACGCAAGTTTACCTGTCGCTCGTCGAGGGCTACACGGCTTCCGAAATATCCGAAATGACCAACATGCCCGAAAACACCGTCTATTCGTGGATATCGCGCGGACGCAAGCGGCTGCGGGAGGTGCTCAGCTAATGGCAAATAATGAAGAACACCAGGTCAAAGAAGCGTTTGAAGCCATCCACCTTCCGGAAGATATCGCAGCGCGCGCACTTGAGAGCATCGAAGCGAAACGCGAGCAGCGGGAAAGCGAACGCGCCGAAGGGCCCTTGACCGCGCAGGAAAACGCCCATACAAACAAACATGCAGGCCAAGAAAGCAAAGTCGTCGAAGAACCCTTTGTCTCGCAAGCAAGCCGCCACGCAAGCGAGACGTCAAAAGGACAGGGGAGCGCCACTCCCCAGAAACGCCGCAAGGCCCTACATTTCGCCAAAGGTGGACGCATCATCGCAATTGCAGCGTGCTTGGCGCTTGTCGCGTGTCTCATCGGCGGGACAGCCGATTTCCTGCGACCCATGGCGTATGTGGGAATCGACGTGAATCCGTCGGTCGAGCTGACGCTGAATCGCTTCAACATCGTGGTGGGAACGAACGCGCTCAACGACGATGGTCAGCGAGCGCTTGACGAGGCGTCCTGCATGTGGCGCCCCTTCGACGACGCTGCACGCGACCTCGATGGCGCCATGCGCGCCATAGCCGGCGAGGGCGCCGTCGCGGAGGTGTCCATCGACTGCGACAATGAGAATCGCTACGCCGCGCTCGCCGCGCAAAGCAACAATTGCTTCGGCTGCAAAGGCGAGGCGCACTGCAACCGAACGAACGCCGAGGAGCGCCAGGCCGCCCACAATTTAGGCATGGGCGTCGCGAAATATCGCGCTTACCAAGCTCTTCAAGAAGCTGGTATCGACGTCTCAACCGAGGAGTGCGCCTCCATGAGCATGCGCGAGCTGCGCGATTTGCTCGTGAGGAACGGAGGCGACACGAGCGAAGGGGAAGGCGAACATCCCGGCATGGGCAATGGGCAGGGCGCAGGCACCCACGGCAGCAACAGCGCCAAAGGTCACAACAACGGAAGCGGGAATGGCAACGGAAAGCATGCCCAGGAATAACGCCCGTTTCGTTTCAAAAAATAATCTTCGAAATACTCGACGTGATTGAGGGCGCCGGCGATATCGATTCGAAAGCGGTGCCCGAATCGATTCGCTCCGAGTTCGGCGCAGGCATACGCAAGCTCGCGGTGAATCCTTTCGATCTCGTCTATGCCTACGATGTCGAACGCGGTATCGTTTTTATTGAAGCGCCAATTCGCCAACGCACCGCCTGGTAGCCGAGACCCTCGCACTTATCGAACATACGTCCGATGTTTTTGCTGTGTCATCGCCTCGGCACGCGCGCGGTATGTGGTAAAGTCAGCGTTTGAACAACCCGGCCAGCAATGCCTGGCCTAGCAGCAACCCGCCACCAACGCCGCGTTTGCGAAGCAGCGAGACCCAGGCGGGAAGCGCGTCGGCACCCGAAAGGGTAGCGAGCCGCGCGAAGGAACACTACCATCGAAAGAGCGAGAATGGCAAACACCACGGCCAATTACGGCAACGACAGCATTCGCCAGCTGAAAGACGAGGAGCGCGTACGCTTGCGCCCCGCCGTCATTTTCGGCTCCGATGGCCTGGACGGCTGTGCTCATGCCGCCTTCGAGATTCTGTCCAACTCGGTTGACGAAGCCCGCCAAGGCTATGGCGACCTCATCACGCTTACCGCCTTCGCCGACGGCTCCATTCAGGTCGAAGACAACGGCCGCGGCTGCCCGCTCGACTGGAATCCCACCGAAAAGCGCTTCAACTGGGAGCTCGTTTTCTGCGAGCTGTACGCAGGCGGCAAATACAACAACAACCAAGGCGGCGACTACGACTTCTCGCTCGGCACCAACGGCCTGGGCTCGTGCGCCACGCAGTACGCCTCTGAATACATGGATGTCAACGTCTGGCGCGACGGCAACAAATACTCCCTGCATTTCAAGAAGGGCAAAGTCGTCGGCGCCAAGAAGAAGGCACTCCAAGTTGAGCCTTCCGACGAAAACCGCACCGGCACCACCATTAAATGGCGCCCCGACCTCGAGGTTTTCACGTCCATCGACATTCCTGCCGACTGGTATCGCGAAACCATGCGTCGCCAGGCAGTCGTCAACGCCAACGTCACCTTCCGCTTACGCCTCGAGGGCCCCGAAGGCTTCACAGAGGAAGACTTCTGCTACCCCAAGGGCATCGAAGACTATGTGCTGGAAAAGGTCGGCGCCGATTATTTGACCGAGCCGTTCTTCATCCAGGCCGACCGTCGTGGCCGCGACCGCGACGACTTGCCCGATTACAACGTTAAAATCACCGCGTGTTTGTGCTTCTCGCGCACCTTCCAAATGCAGGAGTACTACCACAACTCGTCGTGGCTCGAAAATGGCGGCTCGCCCGAAAAAGCCGCGCGCAGCGCTCTGACCAGCGCTCTTGACGCATACATCAAGTCGCAGGACAAATACACCAAAAACGAGACCGCCATCAAATGGCAAGACGTGCAAGACTGCCTCGTGCTCGTGACCAACTGCTTCTCGACGCAAACGTCCTACGAGAATCAAACGAAGAAGGCCATCAACAACCGCTTCATCCAGCAGGCCATGACGGCATTTTTCAAAGAACGTCTCACCACGTATCTCATCGAAAATAAGGAAGCCGCCGGCAAAATCGTCGAGCAGGTGCTCATCAACAAGCGCTCGCGTGAAAACGCCGAGAAAACGCGCCAGAGCATCAAAACCAATCTGCAGCAGAAAACTGACATGGCCAACCGCGTGCAGAAGTTCATCGACTGCCGATCGAAAGACAAAGGCCGCCGCGAAGTCTATATCGTCGAGGGCGACTCGGCAGCGGGCGCCATTCGCACGTCGCGCGATGCCGAGTTCCAAGGCGTCATGCCTGTTCGAGGCAAGATTCTCAACTGCCTGAAGGAAGACTACCCGCGCATTTTCAAGTCCGACATCATCATGGACTTGCTGCGCGTTCTGGGTTGCGGCGTCGAAGTCAAAGACAAGCGCATGAAGAACCTGGGCACCTTCGATTTGGACAACCTCAACTGGAGCAAGGTCATCATCTGCACCGACGCCGACGTTGACGGCTACCACATTCGCACGCTCATCCTCACCATGCTCTACCGCCTTGTGCCCACGCTCATCGACGAGGGCTACGTCTACATCGCCGAGTCGCCGCTGTACGAAATCAATTGCAAGGAAAAGACGTACTTCGCCTACACCGACCTCGAGAAAAACAACATCTTGAAGGAAATCGGCGACCAGAAGTGCTCAATCAACCGCTCAAAAGGTCTTGGCGAGAACGACCCCGACATGATGTGGCTCACCACCATGAACCCAGAAACGCGTCGCCTGATCAAGGTCGAACCCGAAGACGTCGCCACCATGGAGAACATGTTCAACCTGCTTCTCGGCAACGACGACGAGGGCCGCAAGCGCCACATCGCCAAGCACGGCAAGGAATATCTCGACCAGCTCGACCTGCAGTAACGCCATATAACCGCTCGAATCGCCCAGCGGTTCGATAGATGAGCCCGATACACGCACCAAGGGGAAACCGTGGCAACAAAGAAGAAGACCAAAACCGAACCGAAGAAAAAGCACGTTGACAACCCCAACGTGATCGGCCTGCATTCCGAGGTCATGGAGCAGCCCATCACGCAAACGCTCGAGCAGAATTACATGCCCTATGCCATGAGCACGAACGTGTCGCGCGCATTCCCGGAAATCGACGGCTTCAAGCCGTCGCACCGCAAGCTGCTCTACACCATGTACAAAATGGGCCTGCTGAACGGCGCGCGCCAAAAAAGCGCGAACATCGTCGGCCAAACCATGAAGCTCAACCCGCACGGCGATTACGCTATCTATGAGACCATGGTGCGTCTCGCCACGGGCAACGAAGCGCTGCTCGCGCCGTTCGTCGAATCGAAGGGCAACTTCGGCAAATACTATTCCGGCGACCTGAGCTATGCGGCCTCGCGTTACACCGAAGCCAAGCTCTCGCCGATTTGCGCCGAGATTTTCAAAGATATCGACAAAGACCCAGTCGACTTCGTAGACAGCTACGACGGCGCTATGAAGGAGCCGCGCCTTCTGCCCACCACGTTCCCCAACATTCTCGTGTCGGCGAACAAGGGCATCGGCGTTGCCATGGCTTCCGATATTTGCGGCTTCAACCTGAACGAAGTATGCACGGCAACCATGCACTTCCTAAGCGACCCCGAGTGCGACCTGCTCGAATACATGCCCGCGCCCGATTTCTCCACCGGCGGCGAAATCATCTACCGCCGCGAGGAAATGGAGCGCATCTTCAACACGGGCCTCGGCAGCTTCCAAATTCGCTCGCGCTGGCGTTACCTGCCCGATGAACGCATCATCGAGGTGTACGAGATTCCATACACCACCAAAACCGACGTTATCATCGATCGCATCGTGAAGCTCTCCAAAGAGGGCAAGGTGCGCGAAATCGCCGACATCCGTGACGAAACCGACCTCTCCGGCTTGCGCATCGCCATCGACCTGAAGAGGGGCGTCGACCCCGAACAGCTCATGGCGAAGCTGTTCCGCTCTACCACGCTGCAAGACTCGTTCTCGTGCAACTTCAACGTACTCGTCGACGGCTACCCGCGCGTCATGGGCGTGCGCGAGATCTTGAGCGAGTGGGTGGCATGGCGCGTCGAATCGACCCGCCGCCGCATGAACTTCGATTTGGACAAGAAAACCGACCGACTGCACTTGCTGCACGGCCTTGAGGCGATTCTGCTCGACATCGATAAGGCTATCGCAATCATTCGCGGCACGAAACTCGAGGCCGACGTTGTGCCCAACCTCATGAAGGGCTTCAATATCGACCAGGTCCAGGCCGAATTCGTGGCGGAAATCAAACTGCGCAACATCAACGAGGAATACATTATCAACCGCACGAAGGATATCGAGAAGCTCGAGGCCGACATCGCCGAGCTGAACGCTATTCTCGCGAGCGAAAAGAAAATCAAGAAAGTCATCCACGACGAGCTCGCCGCGGTGAACAAGAAGCACGTCATGCCGCGCAAAACCGGCCTGGTCGCGCCTTCGGAAATCGTTGAAGTGAACCTCGAGCCCGAGGTCGAGGAATACCCCGTGACCATGATGCTCTCGCGCGACGGCTACCTGAAGAAGATGACCGACCGCGTGCTGCGCAAGGCCACGACGCTGAAATACAAAGATGGCGACGAGCCCTTCATCGAGTTCGATTCCTCAAATACGCACGATTTGCTCGTGTTCACAAACCAGTGCCAGGTATACAAGTGCAAGGTTGCCGCGTTCGAAGACACCAAATCGGCGCAGCTCGGATCGTATTTGCCCTCCGATTTGGAAATGGACGCCGACGAGACTGTGACCTGGGTCATCGACCCTGAAGATTACAAGGCCGACGTGCTATTCGTATTCGAGAATGGCCGCGTGGCGCGCGTGGCGCTGTCGGGATACGCCACTAAAACGAACCGCAAGCGCCTGAAGAACGCGATTTACGGCGGCTCAAAACTCATGTACGCCACGGTGCTGAAGGAAGAACGTGACCTGGCGCTCGTTTCTAGCGACTACCGCCTGGTGAACTTCAACACATCGCTTCTAAAGACGAAGACCACCAATTCGACGCAAGGCGTGCAGGCGCTCGCCATTAAGGGAAGCCGCACGGTGACCATGGTCGGCACGGCAGAAGAATTCATCGGCGGCAAAGCTCAGGTCGAGAAGTTCCGCGCAGAGAAGCTGCCTTCAGCTGGCGCTCCCATGAAGGAAACCGACATGAAGAGCTTGTTCGACTTGGAAGAGTAGGGGAGAGCGGCAGAAGAATACGCTATCGAACAGAACCGATGTACAGCCCGACGTCAAACCTGAAGTCAACTCAGGAATTTTGACGAGTCGCAAGATTGGTTTATCGATTCGCGTACGCCATAATCCGTTTTGTTCAAATCGAGCACAAATATGCAAGGGGGACGGCCAAGCCGACCCCCTTGCATAAACATATCGAACGTCGAAACTAGAGTGACGCCACGAGCTTACCAGTCACAAAGCCCTCGGTATAGCAGCGGCCAATAGACAAGCCGCCAACGGTCAGCGGATAATCTACTCCACCGTAAAAACCGCCCGAGCAATTGCCGACAGCATACAGGCCCTCGATGGGTTCGCCAACTTCGTTAAGACACTGATGCTGCTTGTTCACATCAACGCCCGTGCAAATTGCCGACAAGCGAATCGTACGGCTAACGCCATAGTACGGAGCAGAATCGACAGGAATAAGATACTGGGCTTCCTTGCCGAAATCGGTATCGGCACCCGACTCGCAAATCTCGTTATAACGCTTTACCGTCTCGACAAATGCATCGATATCCCCAACGCCCATTTTTTTGCCAAGCTCCTCGAGCGTGTCGGCCTTCCAGGTGTTAATGAAGCTCGGCAGCACGCCTTTACGCTCAACGTCTTCTTCCTGCATGTAAACCTTAAGGCCTTCGGGGTCGACGTACTTGCCGCAACCCTTCCAGGTAGAGGCGGTATCGACATACTTGCTGTCAAATACCTGGCAATAACGACCTGCGTCCTGCTCAGAAGTGAGGTAATTGCACACCACGGCCATGTCGATTTTCTCGTTCATGAAGCGCTCGCCTGTAGCGGTCTTCACCGCCAGGAACGGCATGTTCCACATCGGACCCGCATCGAAGTCGTGCATCATCTTGGTATGAACGATATTCGAGATTTTTCCGCCAGCCCACACGATCATCTTGTGACCATCGCCGGTTTTATTAGACTGCTTACGGCCGAAGTATTTCAAATCGGGCAGGTAATAATTCGACATCTCTTCGTCATTCTGATAATCGCCCGTGGCAATAATCACGCCCTTTGCGGCGTTAAATTGGATATAGCCTTCTTCGCCCTTGGCAATAACACCAGTTACTTTATCACCATCTTTGACAAGCTGCTCACCTGGAGTATTGTAGAAAACCTCGACGCCGTTTTCCGCTGCAACCTCAGCGAGCACCTTCATGCCTTCGCCATTATTGTAGGGTTTTGGGCCCATATAGGACGTGACGTAGTTCAGGCTCGAATAGCCATTAACCTCATTGGACGCCTTCGATTGCTGATTATTGCCTTGGTCGATAACCGAACCGCCGGCCTCCTTCACGTGGTCGAGCACCCATTTAACGGCTTCTCCGCCATTCTCAATCCACACGTTAATCAGCTCGGGGTCGGCTCGGTACGCCGATTCTTTCACAAGCAGCTGACCAAGGGCGGCAGCGGCTGCAGGATTGCTTTGGTCGGTGATAATACCGCTTGCCGTATTTCCCTGGGAAATTGCGGTAGCTTCTTTCTGGATGAGCGCAACATGAGCGCCGGCCTCGCAGGCGGCCAGGGCAGCAGGAACGCCGGCCGCGCCAGCGCCAACAACAACCACGTCAAAATCAAGAGTTTTCTTAATGTCGGTAATGGGGTCGGGCGCAACAAGGAACGAAGGCAGCCCTGCGCGTTCGTGGCCCGCGACAACCGTGGTTTTGGTTGCATCGCCCGATGCAACTTCATTCTTTTCCTTTTTGCTCGGAGAGCAACCCGCCAAAGCAGCTGTGCCAGCAACTGCCGCAGCTACGCCTGCAAGCCCAACAAAGCCTCGACGCGAAACATTTTGCATTGCTTTTTCCATTGGAAAACCTTCCCTTTCCTTGCCCTGCCTTCCACGCCATTCAAGCAATGCGAGCCGATGCGATAGGAGGGGTCCACCGGCTCGCGTTGAAGCCAAGATGAATCCAAGATGAATCCAAGATGTGAGGATGTCCATCCGCCGCGAATGCAATCCCAGGGGTATTTCTCTACCACCTTTTTCTACCCCTTGATTTACCTGGGGATATACTGAAGGACATGACGCCTCCCACAAGCAAGAGCGTCATAGCAGGAAGATAGCATTCGGCAAGAAGGTATAATGGCATGCACCGAAATCTAGGATGCGCCCGCTGCGCTTAGCGAAAGACCGACGAAACGTGAACGAGAAATACGCACAATCCACGGGGACGATAAACCCCAAGCTACCGAAATTGCCGCTCGCCTTCATTGGCCTTGCAGCATATCGCGCATGGATTGAACTGACCTTCGTCGGATCATACTTCCGCGAAGCTCCATATTCCCCCATGGCGCGCGATGCATTTGATTTGTCCATGATGGCATTCCTTGTGCTTGGCGTGCTTTTCGCAAAACGGCTTACGCCGCTCATCGAGAAGCAATCTATTCGCAACACAGCGCTTTTCATGCTGCTGATCTCAACGGCGTGCGTCGTCGGCGGAGCGTCCTTCGCCGAATGGAGCGCAGTTTTATCATTGGCGGGAGCAATTATCGGCGGGGCAGGAATCGCCATCACGCTCATTCTTTGGTCGGAGCTTTATAGCTGCCTGAATCCGCTTCGTGTTGCGCTTTACTACTCGGCCTCAATTGTTGCCTCAGCGCTCATCGTATACACAATGAAAGGGTTCCTCTTCCCGTGGTTTGCGACATACCTGTTTATATTGTCCATCGCGACAATCGCAAGCGCAGGGGCAGCATTTCGGTCTATTCCGCAGGCAGAGCGCAGCCATATCTCCCAAGCACAAATCGCATTCCCCTGGAAGCTCGTACTATGGATGGCAATCTTCTCGCTTGCATACGGATTAGTGCAAGAGCAGCTTACAACGTCCGCTTTCGGTCCCCACTCTTCACCAGGAGCGCTATTCGTGGGGCTGTTCGTCTTCATGGGCATAGCACTTCGCAAGAGGAAATTCGATTTCTCCGCAATCTACCGCGTAGCACTGCCGCTCATGGTGGGTGCCTTTCTCATCATTCCGATAGTTGGCAACTTCAATAATATGGTTACGGCATTCTTCGTCTCAGGAGCCTACACCGCATGCTCAATTCTGATCATGATAATCATGTCCAACATGTGCTATCGATATGGAATTGCCGCAATGTGGCTTTTTGGCATAGAACGCACCGTGCGCATGGCGTTCAACGGAGCCGGACGAACTACCCACGATGTACTTCTAAACGCGCCATCCGGATTCGACATGCCATATGTTTTGCCGGCAATTGTGATAATTCTTGCCGTGGTGAGCACGATGGTGCTTTTATCTGAAAGCGGCCTCGCAAACACTTGGTGCATGAATGTCAGCGACACCGAGCCACATCGCATGGAGCAGTTCGTGCGGTCAGACGTCATCAAAAACCACAGCCACGATTTGGCACTCCAATTCGGGCTCACCTTACGCGAAGAGGAAATACTCTCGGCATTGGCGGAACGTAAACATAATCCGGAAATAGCAAAAGAACTCTTCATTTCCGAGCAAACGGTGAAAACACATGTACGGAATCTGTACCGCAAACTCGACATCCATTCTCGAGACGAACTCTTCTCGCTATTTGACGGCATCGGCGGCAAGTAAAAGGCACGTTGACAGCGCGCTCGCGAAGACGTCACGAAGAACGGACGATTCACAACAAGATCCCAGCCAGTAAGCATTGGGCGACACCTCCGCGTTAAACGCACGAACACCGCATCCCCCTCTTTTGCAAAAGCGCCACAGCGAACGAACTCTGCTGTGCTTTTGCTCTACGACAAAGAAATGTCGCTCTGGCCTAAAAAAATGTCTATGTATCGAACGCAACCTGAAGCTGACATCGAGTTCTGGCCCAATACAACCAAAATAGTGATTCCAATTGTCCATAAATATGCAATTGCAGACATTTGAATTCGATATCGAAAGCCGCTCGGCATGCAGTCGGTCTCTCCTCTGCACTAATTTCGATTCTCGCCCCTAAAACCATGATCATCGTCTTCCTTCCGCAAAATCGGCCAACCCGACACGCCACCGGCACGCACAAACGTATATTTCCCTAAATCTTGACGAGGACAAGCCTTCAAGAGCCATAGCGGAGATATAATTTCTCCTTGTCAGTTCTGGCGCAGCCAGATACGGAAGCGCGCTTGGCGCGCATGCGCACGTGAGGGATAGGCGGTTCGCGAGCGATATAGGCACACAGCCCAAACGCGCCGTGGCAATTTTGCCAGCGGCTCGACCGTCGCAACAAAGGAGCTTTCCGTGTGGGCAGTCATCGTTAACACCATCGCCATTATCGCAGGCACCACCGTCGGATTGCTCTTGCGCCGCGGACTCCCCGACTCAATTACCGACGCCGTCATGAAAGCGCTCGGCCTGTGCACAATCGTCATCGGCATTCAAGGAACCATCGTCGAACAAAACATCTTGCTCCTCATCGTTGCAACGGTTATCGGCGTGGCGATTGGCGAAGCGGGCGATATCGACGGGCACGTGAATCGCTGGACCGAAAAACTCACATCGCGATTTACTGGCGCGGGCGAAGGCGCAAAAGTCGCCAATGCGTTCATCACATCGTGCCTGATCATGAACGTGGGAGCCATGACTATCGTCGGCTCGCTCGACGCGGGCCTCGTCGGCGACTTCGACATGCTCTACACGAAAAGCCTGCTCGATTTCGTAGCGGGCATTATGATGGGCGCCGCGCTCGGAGTGGGCGTATACGGTTCGGCCGTATTCACGCTCGTGTTCCAAGGAGCCATCGTTCTAACCGCTGGATTCGTGGCCCCTTTCGCGAGCGACGTACTTATTTCCGAGCTTACGACCTGCGGATCTATCATGATTCTCGCGCTCGGCTTAAATATGGTTGACCTCACGAAGTTCAAAGTGCTCAACTATCTGCCTGCACTTATCGTAGTGCCGTTTGCACTTTGGGCGTTTCAAGCAGCAGGGCTCGCATAATCGCACGACGGTTCAAGCAGTTCATCGCGCATAGCCATTCACCGTAGCAACAGCCAATCAAAAATAAACGAAGCGCCGGCGGAGCTCCGCCCCGCCAAACGTTGGGGCGGCTTCGCACGCTAACCCTTCAGCCCCGCTTCCATTTTCTCCTTCTTCCCAGTAAATCCCTGGACAATTGTCGAGTACTATGGAAGCACCGTTCATCCCACAACGACAGGAGCAGCCATGATTGTTACCACCGCAGACGTCATCCCTGGTCAAGCAGTACAAGTTCTGGGTCTTGTTCGAGGCAATATCGTTACCTCGAAAAACATCGGCCGTGACCTTATGGCCGGCATGAAAAGTATCGTCGGAGGCGAGATTGTATCGTACACGCAAATGACCGATGAGGCTCGCCAAGTCGCAGAGGACCGCATGGTCACCGCCGCGCAAAACCTTGGGGCCGACGCCGTTGTCGCCATGCGTTTCGCGAGCGACAGCATCGCCGAGGGAACGATCGAAATCCTTGCTTACGGCACCGCAGTGAAGTTCGCGTAAGCTAGCTAGACCCTTAAAAAGTGACAAAAGTTGCGAATTCGGGGGCATTAAGGCGCCAAATTCACTGGAAATCGCTTATTCAGTGGCGCTTAGAGCGATTCTTGCAAGCGAAACAAGCCATTTACCGTTCAAAACAAACCGTTCGCTGGCGCAAAATTGATTCACAGCCTCATGAACGCCCCCGAATTCGCAACTTTTGTCACATTCCACGACTTCACTTTACGCTGGGCACGCCGACAAAAGGCAAACCCCGCTTCAGAACGACTGTCGCTATGCAGCACGATGCGGCGACGGCGCGTTTGGCCCGAGCTTCGAGCAAAAGCCATGGCGAGGTCGGCCCATCCTTTCCAACTACCCTCCCCTGTCCAAATCAATCGCGGCCGCAAAAGGCATCGTTTTAGCGACGTTTCGCGCTTTTTGCCCAAGACGCTTCAAAAACGCCTATGCTTATCATGTTTGACAAGGGACGATAAGGTCCAACAACAGGAAGCATCTTATGGCACACGATTTCATCTCGCTCGCAATTATTGCGGTTGTCGCATTTGTGGCACCCGTTATCGCACAGGCGATTCCGAAAAAGCCCATTCCCGAAACCGTTCTTCTTCTAGCTTTCGGCGCAATCCTCGGCCCGAACTGCATGAACCATATTTGGCTCACCGAGCCTATTACGCTGCTTTCCGATTTGGGCCTCGCGTTTTTGTTCTTGCTCGCGGGCTACGAAATCAACCCGAAAATGCTCACGGGCACCGAAGGCAAAAAGGGCCTGCGTACGTGGCTTGTCACCTTCGCATTCGCGCTGGCGCTCGTGTTCTTGCATCCGAATTTGGCCATCGGCGGCATCGGAGTGGTTCCCATGACCATCGTGCTTGTGACCACGGCGCTCGGAACGCTCATACCCATTTTGCGCGAGCGCGAGCTCATGAATACGAAAGTCGGCCGCGCGGTCATCGCATATGGCACCTGGGGAGAAGTCGGCCCGGTGCTCGCCATGGCGGTGCTGCTCTCCACGCGCACGAACTGGCAGACTGCAGCGATTCTCGCCGCATTCATGATCCTGTGCGTCGTCACCGCCCTCGTGCCCGCCATGGCGCGCAAAAACGGCACACGCCTCTACAAATTCCTCGAAGCAAAAGCCAACACCACCTCGCAAACATCGGTGCGCGGCACCATCATGATTTTGGTCGCGCTTGTGGCGTTTTCGGCGCTGTTCGACATCGACATCGTGCTCGGCGCGTTCGCGGCTGGCTTCGTGCTCCGATACATCACGCCCGAAGGCAACGTGTCGCTCGAGACTAAGCTCGACGCCATTGGCTTCGGCTTCCTCATTCCGCTGTTCTTCATCGTATCGGGCGCGAAAATCGATATTTCGGCAATCGCGGCCGATCCGGCCATGCTCGCGCGCTTCGTCGCGCTGCTGCTCGCTGTGCGCACGGTTCCCATCATCATCTCGCTTTCAATGCCCAAAACGCGTACGAAATACACGATGCACGAACGTATTTCGGTCGCGCTCTACTGCACCACGGCCCTGCCAATCATCGTTGCGGTCACCTCGCTGTGCGTGAAGAACGGGTCCATCGACGCAAGCACGGCCTCCATCATGGTCGCCGCAGGCGCCGTGACGGTGTTCATCATGCCGCTGTTCGCAGGCGCGGTTTACGGAGTCGCCGACCGCCATCCCATCGATGCAGTACGCGAGATCGCCCACGACCCGCACCACGCGGGAGAAATCGTGTCCCAGCACATGCACGAGCATCGCGAGCATGCGCACACCGACTACCGCCACGTGTACATGGCCAAGCAGCGCCCCGACGTGGTTCATGTCGTCATGAAAGAACACGAAGGGGGTCATGCAGAAGAGCACGAAGCAAAGCACTTGGAAAAGAAATAGCGCAGAAGTAGCCGAGGTCCGACAGAAATTGGGTCCAGGCTTTCTCAAAGAAACGCGTCCATGAAAGCCGCGCCTGAAGAGTTCGTCCCCTTTAGCCCACGAGCTTTTTTCCTTCTGTTTTGCGCCTGGCTTCGCGCCCCTCACCACCATCGGCCTGCTTGCCATAAGCCAGAAGGGATATTCGAGCGCGACTTTCCCTTCCACCCGGTCTTTTGTTGCATAATCGATTCTTTTTAGGTGGGCCGGCTAGTCCGCAACAACCTGGCCCACCCCTTCCTGGCCAATTTCGCCCGAACCGTGAAAAGTATGTTGGCATCGTATTGGACTTGGGCCAAACGCCCCATTCGCGCCGCAAACGACGACGAAAAGTTATACTGACGGCATTGTTTTTTGTCATATTCGCAGGAGAAGCACCTGCTCGACCGAAAAGGCTCGAACATGAACATCCAAATCTTCGGCACCAAGAAAAGTTTCGACACCAAAAAGGCGCAGCGCTACTTCAAGGAGCGCCGCGTGAAGTTCCAGTTCGTCGACCTGAAGGAAAAAGGTCTGAGCAAAGGCGAGCTTGAAAGCGTCGCTCGTGCGGCAGGCGGAATTGACGCGCTCATCGACCCGTCGGCAAAAGACGCCGACACGGTTGCGCTCGTGCAGTATCTCGGCGCCGACCAGAAATTCGACAAAGTGCTCGAAAACCAGCAAATACTGCGCGAACCCATCGTGCGCAACGGACGCCAAGCCACGGTCGGCTATCAGCCCGATGTATGGAAGGGCTGGGAATAGCCCTAAGCCGAATTGGCGCGCGAAAAACCGTATTTCAATGAACGAGCAGCCCCTCGAAGCCTTATCATAAGACGATTTGAAATCTTCCAGAAAGGCAAACCATGAGCGATACCGCCCGCGCCACTTCGGAGCCCGAAACCCCACCCGCCGTTTACGACGCGACCACCCTTGGCAAGCCGCGCATGTTTGTGCTGGGCATCCAACACATGTTCGCGATGTTCGGCGCCACCATTTTGGTGCCGGTGCTCACGGGCCTTTCGGTAAGCGACACGCTGCTGTTCGCCGGTCTGGGCACGCTGCTCTTCCATATTCTGGCCAAGGGCAAGGTGCCAGCGTTTTTGGGCTCGTCGTTCGCGTTCATCGCGGGCTACGCTGCCATCGCTCCCAACGGCGAGGCCGAGCTTCTGCCCTACGCATGCCTCGGCGTTGCATGCGCTGGCCTGCTTTATCTGGTGCTTTCGGCGCTCTTCCGCGCATTCGGCCCCGCGCGCGTCATGCGCTTCTTCCCGCCCGTAGTTACGGGTCCCATTGTCATTTGCATCGGCCTTATCCTGGCGAGTTCGGCCATTGCGAACTGCTCCACCAACTGGATTGTGGCGATTATCGCTATCGCAACCATTGTGGTCTGCAATATTTGGGGACGCGGCATGGTGAAGATCATCCCCATCCTTATTGGTGTGGTGGTAAGCTACGCCGCCGCGGCCGCAATAGGCGAGGTCGATTTCTCGGGCGTAGCCGAAGCCGCATGGGTCGGCCTGCCGTTCAGCTGGGACAACACCGTGTTCTCACTGTTTGGCCCTGGCTTCGACGCAGGCCTCGCCATTACCGCGATCATCACCATCATGCCGCTCGCCTTCGCCACGATGATCGAGCATATCGGCGACATCTCGGCGATTAGCTCCACGTGCGAGCGCAATTTCATCGCCAATCCGGGCCTGCATCGCACGCTGCTCGGCGACGGCCTCGCCACCATTTTGGCCTCGCTGTTCGGCGCGCCCGCTAACACCACCTACGGCGAAAACACCGGCGTGCTCGCGCTGACCCACGTGTTCGATGCGCGCGTCGTGCGAATCGCGGCGTGCTGCGCAATCGTGCTTTCGTTCAGCCCGAAATTCGCCGCCGTGATTGGCGCCATGCCCTCGTGTGTGATTGGCGGCGTGTCACTCGTGCTCTACGGCATGATTTCGGCCGTCGGCGTGCGCAATCTCGTCGAAAACCACGTCGACTTCCAGAAAAGCCGCAACGTGCTCGTAGCCGCCATCGTGCTCGTGCTGTCTATCGGCATCGCCTACAGCGCAGCCGGCGCAATCACCTTCGAGGTTTCCGGCATCGCGATTTCGCTTTCGGGCCTGACTATCGGCTCACTCGCCGGCATCATTCTGAATGCGATTCTACCTGGCAAAGACTACGAATTCGACGAGAGCGACATTGCGGAAGAGGAGCACGCGCTCACGCTTCAATAGACGGCACGCATTTTTCGAAATCTTAAGCGCCATCGCGGCGCAACGTTTGTGCGACCTGCGGGCGTTGCGTGTGCGCTTCGTGTATTCGCTGCCCCTTGACCAGGCAAAAGTGTTATACCCTTTGAACACCTGAAACACACTCGAAACAAAGCGCCTCAAGCGCGGAAAGCGACGCCAGCGTCAATGAGCACCACAGACAACACCGCCTCCGCCTCGCCCGAACTCGAAGCAACCAAAACCCCCGCACAGCCGAAAAGGACGAACAGCATCGACATGCTGCACGGCCCCCTTTTGGGCAAGCTCATCATATTCGCCGTTCCGCTGGCGCTTTCGTCAATCATCTCGCAGCTGTTCAATTCCGCCGATGCCGTTGTTGCCGGACGATTCATCAATAGCGGCGCCCTGGCGGCCGTTGGCGGCGTTGCGCCGGTCATTTCCCTGCTCATCGGGCTTTTCGTAGGCCTTTCAGTCGGCGCGAACGTCGCAATCGCCATTCGAATCGGTCACGGGCGCATGGACCTCGTGAAGAACGCGGTGCAAACGACCGCCGTGCTCACGCTTGTATGCGGCGCCCTGCTTACCGTCGTTGGAATGCTCATTACCGGACCTATCCTCGACGCCATCGGCATGCCCGCCGAGGCAACCGAAGAGGCCGCGTGGTACTTGCGCATCTATTTCGCGGGCAGCGTATTCTTCCTCGCGTACAATTTCGGCTCGGCTGTGCTGCGCGCGAAAGGCGACACCCGACGCCCGCTGTACGCGCTCGCTGCCGCCATGCTGCTCAACGTGGTACTCAACGTAATCGCGGTCACCGTTTTCAATGCCGGCGTCATTGGCATCGCAATTGCGACCGACATCTCGAACGCGCTTTCCGCGGCCATCGTCTTTCGAATGCTGCTGCATGAGGAAGACGCGTTCCGCCTTGAACCGCGCCGCCTGGCCGTCGATCGCAAAGCGCTCAAGATGATTTTGTATATCGGCCTGCCATCAGGCCTTCAGTCGATGGTCTTTTCGTTTTCCAATGTCATTATCCAAGCGGCAATCAACAGCTTTGGCGCCGATTCCACCGCAGGTTCGGCGGCCACTATGAACTACGAGTACTACACGTACTTCTTCGTGAGCGCGTTCTCGCAAGCGGCTGTGACGTTTATCGGGCAGAACTTCGCCGCGGGCAACCTCAAGCGATGCGACTCCATCGTGCGCATTTGCATGGCGGCTGCGGTGCTGAGCGCCCTTACCTTGAGCGCAATCTTCGTCGGCCTGGGCAATATTTCGCTCGGAGCGTTCACGACCGAGGCCGGCGCACTTGGCTACGGCACCATTCGCATGTGGCACGTTGAGCTGCTCGAATGTATGACGTCGACCTACGAGGTAACCGCGGGCGCCATGCGCGGCATGGGCTGGTCGGTGCTGCCCACCATCGTGGTTATCGTAGGATCATGCCTGCTGCGCATCGCGTTCATTTTCTGGGTGTTCCCGTCGATGAACGACTACACCTCGCTCATGAACATCTACCCCATCACCTGGATCGTCACCGGCACTACCATGATTGTGCTGTTCTTCTTCGCGAGGCATCGTGCCTACGCCGGCGTGCGTCAGGCGCAGGCGCAAGCCGCCAAACACCATAAAATTGCAGAGATATAGAACGAAAGCTGCGCAAAATGCGAAGCGCAACCGCCGAATGCCAGAAGGAATGCCGAAGGGCACCATGGCCGCCCTCAAAATACCTTGCGAAAACCAGCCATAGCTACCGGGACAAACGGCATCCAGTGCGACGGATTCATGGACGCCTCATCGGGCACGTTAAATCGTTCGTCGCTGTTGTTACCGCCAGGCCGACTCATTCAATTCACCTCGCGCGTGAGGCGCCCAGTACCGCCTCACGCGTATACCCGTAAAATCGCCCGCAAGCTCCTAGCGAATGAAGTTGGTCATGGCACCCGTTTCGGCAACAGGCGGCTCGATGCCATTTTCGCGGCCGAGCTCGATGCACTTCAGCATCCATGCCATGTTGTGGCCGATATTGCGCATCGTGCGCATGCCTTCCTCATCGAGCGCAGCTTCGCCCGGCACGCGTCCGTGCACGCCATTCCAATAGGTCGACGCCACAACAGGCATCTGTTTGATAGTGAAATATTTGTTGAGCACGTCGAACGATGCCGTGATGCCTCCACGACGTGCCACGGCGATAGCCGCACCCGGCTTATGCTCGAATGCCGCACCCCCTGCATAGAACGCGCGGTCGAGCACTGACAGAATACGGCCGGTGGGATGCGCGTAATACACCGGCGTGCCGAATATGAAGCCATCGGCCTGCTGGGCAGCTTTGATTAGCTCATTGACCATGTCGTCATCGAATACGCACGCGCAATCGAGTTCGGCGCACTTGCCGCAACCAATGCAATCACGCACGGGAGCAGCGCCCAGCTGAAACACCTCCCATTCGATGCCGTGGCCTTCAAGCGCAGCGCCAACTTCGGCAAGCGCTGCCGCCGTATTGCCCTTCGACTTCGGGCTGCCATTGACCATAAGAACTTTCATGATTCCCCCTTATTCAACGAACCGCGCCGACCGATTACGTCAATCGACGCTTCAAATTTACCCATCTTAACACCAGCATCGCACTCGAAGGCACTTTCGTTTTCCGGGGCAATCTTCGCTCTGAGTTTCCAAATGTCTCGTGCGGCAAACAGCCCGAACACTGCGGGCGCTCCAGAAACAACCATGAACGCGACCAGGCCCCGTGCGATGCAAGCCGGCCATCGAGCAACCTAGCCATCGGTCAAGTCGCCCTTCGGACAAGCCGGCCAACGGGCAAGCCCCCGAAATCACGCCAATCCCCCGCAAGCTCTCGCCACCGACCCCGACAGGCGCTACAATGCAGACACCTTTTTGCGAAACGGAGGCCGCATGACGAGTCTTCTGTCCCATATCTCGGCGTTCGAATATTGGCGCCACGTTGGAACGCCCGGGTGCCCGAGCCGAGCCGCACGACCATCGCACCGCCAAACTTCGCAGTTTCCGATTTCGATTGGCTCGTCAACACGAGCGTCCTGTCGCGCCCTTTGCATGGCCTCACCTCCATAAAGCACAAGCGCACAAACGAACCCGCAGTGCGACACGTCGCATATCAAGAGCTGCCGTTCGGTTCCGTCTGTTCAATATCTCCCGAACAGCGCATCACTTCTCCCGAACTCACCATCATCCAAATTGCACCCCTGTTGTCGTTCACCGAACTCGTTTGCATCATCTGCGAGTTTTGCGGACTCTTCACCATCAACGAATCGCTCGAAAATCCCTCGTCAAGCGCGCGCCGCTCACAAGCGTCGCGAAAATCGCCGCCTTTTGCCAGCGCGCAAAAGGGCTCACCGGAGTCGCGAAAGCGGCCAAGGCGACAAAATATGCCCACGACCGTTCTCGCTCACCCATGGAAACCGCGACCATCCTCCTGTTTACCCTTCCCCAACAACGAGGAGGATATTCTCTTTCGGGCGCCTGGCTCAATCGTAAAATCACGCTGAGCCCCAAGGCTCGCAAAATGGCTGGGATTGATCAACTTGAGCCCGATATCGCATGGCCGAAAGCCAAGATTATCGTTGAATACGACAGCAAAGCTTTCCATAATCAAGAAGCGCGAATATCGAATGACGCACGACGCAAAAATGCCTTTACGACTTCGGGTTTCCAGGTCATAACCCTCACCTCGAGCCAACTGAATTCAAAAACCGAGATGGATAAAATCGCGGCGCACATTGCCGCCGCCGCGAAAAAGCGCGTGCGCATCGCGAAGCCCGCAACGTTCTACGCAAAGCAAAAGCTCCTGCGAATGGAACTCCTTCATTGCGATGGGATCCACAGAAAGCAACATGCCCTGTCGGAACGAGCCGGGCAACAGGTCGAGCGCGCCATAACGAGCCTAAGTTGGCTCGCCGACGACGACCTGGCGTAAACTAAAACGACTAAAAGTGACAAAAGTTGCGAATTCGGGGGCGTAAAAAGCCCTATTTCGAGGAAAAGAGCGCCGCAAATTCCGATTACCGCTCGCGGAAACCGCATCGGTTAACCGCGACCTGGGGTTTTATAAATCACGCAGGGTCTGTAAGATTGTCTGTGTAAGTCCCCTCAAGGGGCAACGTCTCCGGAGGCGATCGTCGCCGGCGCAGGGCGCCGGCCATGCTACGATGGCCGCGGCATGGCCCGCGGCAGATTGGAGACGACCGTGACCAGGAGGAAGAAGGGCGACCCCGCCGCCGAGCGCGTGGCGGCTGCCATCATGGAGGAGTTCTCGCCGAAGACCGCCGAGGAGGCGCAGGAGGCCCTGCGCTCGGTGTTCGGGCCGATGATCGAGACGATGCTCAAGGCCGAGCTCGAGGCCCACCTGGGCTACCCGGACAACGACAAGGGCCCCAAGGACGGGCCGAACAGGCGCAACGGCTACACGCGCAAGGTGGTGCGCACGAGCGCCGGCGAGGTCCCCATCGACGTGCCCCGCGACCGCGACGCCACCTTCGAGCCCGCGGTGGTGCCCAAGGGCGAGCGCGACCTGACCGGCATAGAGTCGCGCGTGATGTCGATGTACGCGCGGGGCATGTCGCAGCGCGACATAGCCGCCACGGTGCGCGAGATATACGGCTTCTCGATGAGCGCAGAGACGGTCTCGGCCATCACCGACAGGGTGTGGGAGGAGCTCGAGCGGTGGCGCTCGCGCCCGCTGGAGCCCGCGTACGCGTTCATGTTCGTCGACTGCCTCTACGTGCCGGTGAGGCGCGGGCGCGGCGCGCGCAGCATGGCGGTCTACGCGATAGTCGCCTACGACCTGGCCGGGCGCAAGGACGTGCTCGGGCTGTGGATGCAGGAGACCGAGGGCGCACACCACTGGATGGGCGTGTTCGACGAGCTGCGCCAGCGCGGCGTCGAGGACGTGCTGTTCGTGAGCATGGACGGCGTGTCGGGGCTGGCCGACGGCCTGCGCGCGATATTCCCGGACGCGGTGGCGCAGCGCTGCCTGGTGCATCTGGTGCGCAACTCCTGCAAGTACGTCCCGTCCAAGGACATGCAGGCGTTCTGCCGCGACGCCCGGGCCTTCTACGGCGCGCCGTCGCTTTCCGCGTGCCGGGCGGCGTTCGCCGACTTCTCCGAGGCGTGGGCGCGCTACCCGGGCGCGGTGGCGACGTGGGAGCGCTCGATGGCCGAGGTCGAGCGGCTGTTCTCCTACGGCCCCGACGTCAGGAGGGTCATGTACACCACCAACGCCGTCGAGAGCGTGAACGCCAGCTTCCTCAAGGTCGTCAGGCGGGGGTGCTTCCCCGACGAGGACGCCGTGATGAAGCTGCTCTACCTGCGGGTGAAGGAGCTGTATTCGAGGTGGGGCGAGGGATGCCACCAGCCGGGCTGGGCCCGGGTGCGCAACCAGCTGCTGTGCGACGAGGGCATCAGGGCGAGGATAGAGAGGTTCCTGTGAAAAGACTTACACAGGCTTCTTGACAAACCCATCACGCAAATGAGGCCTCGAGCTTGAATGCCCCCGAATTCGCAACTTTTGTCACTTTTTGGGCATTCGCTTTACGCTAGGGGCTTTTCGACCCCTTTTTCGACAGTGCAAATCGGGCGCCAATGGCGACTTTTCGTCAATAATGCAGAAGCATCGCGGGACACTCGAGTGAAATCGATAGCTTACGAGCTATCGAACTGGGATAATAGTAAACAAGCCGCATACAACACCGATAAAACCCAGCCATGAGATTCATCGCCGTATCTCGTTTAGCGCTCCACGTCGTTTAGCACCTTGCCTCGTTTCGCACCTTGTCTCGCTCAGCACATCGCTTCGTTCCGCACATGTTCAGCAAAACTGCTATTATCGGACACTTGGGCACGCAACCCGTTGGCGAGAGGAGGTGGGAGCGATGTCTGCAAAACGCAAAAGGCGCGCACCGAAGTCTGGCGCCGTTTGGCACATGTCTGCCGACGAGGCGACCTTGGCCAAGAAGCCGCGCTACAACGGCTATGCTTGCGGCCACGGAGCACATGGCGATACAAAATACAGCCGCACGAAATCGAAACGCGCGTGGCAAAAGCAGCTCAAGCAGGAAGGAGCCCCGAGGGGCTCCTTCCTTTTTACCTTCTACCTTCATTCGGGCTGCAGAAAGCAAAGGACTCATGAGCCCGAAAGAGGCCACACCGCATCCGAAACGGCCGCTGTCAGCAAAAGACGGCACCCGATTTGCCCAGAACATGAAGAAGACATGCAGAAAGCGCCCCGCACGACGCGCAAACGCGAATTGGCGTATAGTTAGTCCCCCATCACGGCCGAACTTCACCGTCCGTCCTCCAATCTAGAAAGAACTCCATGAGCACTATTCGCACCCTTGCGCCCGGCATTGCCACAAGCGCCGCGCTCGCCACTGTCTGCTGGTTTTTGGGAACCGCCGTTCCCATCGTCGGCGGCGCAGTATTCGCCATTCTCTCCGGCATGATTATCGGCGTATTCTGGAAAGACAAAGGCCTCGCGGCGGCGGGAATCAAATTCACATCGAAGAAGATTCTGCAGACCGCCGTGGTTTTGCTCGGATTCGGCTTGCCGCTCACCCAAATAGCCCAAGTCGGCGCAACCTCGCTGCCCGTTATCGCATCGACCATCACGGCATCGCTGCTCACGGCATTCATCCTGTGCCACGCACTGCATGTGCCCGGTCGCACCGCAACGCTTATCGGCGTGGGATCGTCCATTTGCGGCGGCTCAGCAATTGCGGCCACCGCTCCCGTCATCAAAGCCAACGACCAAGAGGTCGCCCATGCCATCTCGGTCGTGTTTCTATTCAACGTTTTGGCCGCGCTCATTTTTCCGACGCTCGGCGACGCAATCGGCATGACCAACGACGGGTTCGGCCTGTTCGCAGGCACCGCCGTGAATGACACCTCGTCGGTCACCGCCGCAGCGGCCGTATGGGACGGCATGCACGAAGGCGCTAATGCGCTCGATTACGCCACCATCGTGAAGCTCACGCGAACCTTGGCAATTATCCCCATCACGTTCGTGCTGGCACTTTGGGTTGCTTCGCGCGAAAAGAAAACCGCAGGTGCAAACGGGCAACCCACACAAAATGGCTTTAGTCTGAAGCGTGCGCTGCCAACGTTCATCGTATTGTTCCTGTGCGCATCGATTGTCGCCACCGTGGCAAGCGCAACCGGCGTTGACATGGCCGTTTTCGGGCCCCTTAAGCTTGCAAGCAAGTTCTTCATCATCATGGCAATGGCCGCCATAGGCCTGAATACTGACGTCGTTGGGTTGGTGAAATCGGGCGCGAAGCCCATCGTGCTCGGTGCCGCCTGCTGGATTGCCATCGCATCGGTGAGCCTTGGCGCCCAGCATATGCTGGGGCTTTGGTAGCACGGGAGCCCGCTGCTCAAGATGCAGGAAGAGCTCGGCGAAAGCGGCATCAAAGCGACCAAAAGCGGTTTGCGCATCGAGCTAGACGAATAGAATCGAGCGAGCATGAACGCAAACCACGCACGGCGCATGTCAGCGCCTCTGAACGTTTCCAATAAAGACCAACTCTTCGCCGCCGATGAGCGCCGCGATTGCGCGCTGTGCGGTTGCTCGCTGGCCGAACCCGGTACGACACGCTTCGCGAAACAGGGCGCCCACGACCCCACGCCCACGCCGTACTTCATTTTGGAAAACCTTTTTTCTAAACTGGATTTTTCTGAAGAATCCCACCTTCTTGACGTAGGATGCGGCACGGGTCGCGTGCTGTCGTTTTTCATTCAATCGAAGCTTTCCGGCCATGCCACGGGCATCGAGCTCGACCCCGATATCGCCGAATACGCGCGCAACTGGTCGCGGCGCTTCACCAACGTCGACGTACTCTGCGGAAGCGCGCTTACGACTCCGCTCGCGCCCTACACACACCTGTACCTTTTCAACCCCTTCGATACCAAAGTGCTCATGCAGTTCATCATGAAAATCGAAAACGAGGTGCGCCGCCCGATTACGCTTGTCCACATGTCCGATAACGGCGAAACGTATTCCTATATCGGACGCACTGGGTGGAGTCTCGTTCGCCAGGGCGAATTTCAGGAGTATCGCACGGCGACGGGCAGAGCGATTACCGTATATGCCCATCCGCAGCACTTCTCGATTTGGAAGTACGCCCCCGAATCGTAGCAATTATAGCAAGCGTGCGTGAGCAAGCGCAATGCGAACGACCCGCGCGAGGTCGACCACGACGAAGCCGATGGCCGCGCAGGTTGATAGGGCCAAACCATGACGCAGACGCCACTTGAGTCGGGCCAAACCCGGGTTGGAGATGACAGGCGTGCTGCGCTTGCGCTTTGACCGTCCTCAGCCGACAACAGCTGAATGCGAACGGGCGCGATGTAAACACGGCGCAGGCAACGATCCGAACGCAATGCGGGCAGAAATCGGGCACATCGCGAGCGCAGGCCAAATATTATTTGAGCAACGATCAACCGCCAAGCACCATTCTGAAAGCGTGCTTTCGAACTCATAGCAACTCTTTTTTCCATAATGCAATCTATAGTTGACATTGCATCCCATATGCCATATATTTCTGTCATGTTGCAACGGATATATGTCCACAAAATGAAAGGAATCCCATGCCAGGCAAAAAAAACCTACGCATGAAGGCGGCACGTGCGGCAGCTGGCCTTTCACAAACCGATCTCGCCGAAGCCGTGGGCGTTACGCGCCAAACCATCGGCCTCATCGAGGCGGGCGGCTACAATCCCACGCTCAATTTATGCGTGGCTATCTGCAAAAAGCTGCACGTCACCCTGAACGATCTGTTTTGGGAAGACGACGGTGACATCAACACCAACCCCTTCTTCTTTTAGGAGCACACCATGAAAATGCAGAACATGAAAATCGTGCAAAAATGGCGCGAATATGCAGGTCCGAAAGACGAGCGTCTGGAAGCCGAGAACGCCAAAATCTACGAGTTCGGCTTCATACTGCTCTCGTTCGGCATGCTGGCACTGCTCGCATATGAAATCATAGCCCAACAGGTTGCGTGGGTGCACAATGGCGCCAACGATGCGTTCCACCTGTTCGCAAGTCCCGTTGACGCCGCCATGTACGCGTGGCTTTTCATCGTGATGCTTATATGCGCCGTGCTGCAAACGCGAAAGGGCTACGTCGACACCAACCGTTTTGGCCAAACCGATCACCTTCCCGCCGGTTACTTTCTGCTCATCGCCGGCATCTCGGGTGCCGCAAGCGCGCTTGCCATTGCCGCCATGCGATGCATCGCCGAAGCGCAAATCGTGCCGTTCGAAGACATTTTCTGGGCGGCAAACCTGGCGACAGGCGTGGTTTTCGGCGTTACGATTTTCGCCGCCACGTTCGGTGCGCTGTGTCTGGCGTTCTACGAGGCGAAACATCGCCGCGCTAAAATCGAAGCGGAGCTTGACGCAACCGACGAACGCTAACGCAAAAAGTAGAGCTCGACGCCGCCGGCGAACATTAACGCAGAAATTGCCGAAACAAAAAACGCTCACCGCGGCGCGCCGCGTTATTATGGAGGGGGTTGCTCAAATCCCCTCTTTTCCGCATTCGGCCAAAGGGGGCCCTATGCCCGAGCGTACATACAGTTTTATCGGAACACGGCTTCCTATGCCGCTCATGTCCGCTGCCGCCGAACCAGGCAAGCTCGATGAAGCCGTAGCGCATATCGCCGCGCACGATGTCGAACTAGGCCGCATCGCCCGAGCGGAAGCGTATTATTTCCGAGGACAGCCCGAAGAAGCGCACGCCAACGCGGCGCCATTCTTGGACCACTCCGATCCCGCTTTGCGCATCTCGGCGAATTTCATTTGCGCGTACGCAGATCTTACCCTGGGAAAAATTTGGGAAACGAGAGAATGCCTCGCGAACATCACAGCAATGCGCAACGATGAATCAATCAAGGCGACACCGGCGCTGCATGCTTCATACATGCTCTTCGACGCCGCCTCGAGCGTGCTCCTGCACCTGCCCGCCCCCTATCCGCCGAGCACGTTCGCGAACCACATCGCCGCACTACCCGAAGGCCTGCGCCTTTTCGGGATTTACGCGCTCGCCCACCACGCGTACCTTTTTGGCGAATACGGCCGCTGTGTGGGCATGGCCGAAACCGCGCTCATGACGAAACAAGGGCACTATCCCATCGCGGAGCAGTTTCTGCACCTTGTCGCAGCCATGGGGCAGATGAATCTAAAGGATGTCGAAGCCGCGCGATGCCACTTCATGGAAGCATGGGGCATTGCCTTGGCCGACGGCCTTGTTGAAGAAATCGGCGAGCACCATGGACTTTTGCAGGGCGTGCTCGAAACATGCCTGAAGGAAGACTATCCCGAGCACTACGCGCGCGTGATCGATATCACCTATCGCTTCAGCGAGGGATGGCGGCGCCTGCATAACCCCGAGACGGGCGCGCACGTGACGAGCGACCTCACCACCACCGAATTCAGCATCGCCATGCTCGCAAGCCGCGGGTGGTCGAACACCGAAATCGCCAATCATCTGGGCATTTCAACCGGCACCGTGAAAAACCGCCTGTCGATGGCATACGCGAAGCTCGGCATCGCAAGCCGCGCAGAACTCACGAAATACCTGTTGCAATAGCGGACGGAAGAACGGCGGCTCCGCAAAACAAGCGACCGAATCGCCAATCAGCGCCAAAATCGCACCACCGCATTCCCCGCCTTTCATGCTGCTCCGCGCAAGCGAATCGACGCCACCTCGCTAGAATCGGCACCTATAAGCACCCCTCGGCCTGAATCCTGCCACCACTGGGACCGTTGCACTCCAAGCCGCCCAGGTTGATTTGTGCTTGGCCTTCGCCCAAATCGCGTCTCCGACATTTCGCACCCCGTCTAGAGCGGCATGGCTTTCGCACCATCCAGGTCGCTCTTTACCCGGTTTTCGTTTAAATCCCGCCCCTAACACTTCGCATTCCATTCAAATCAGCACGGCTTTTCGCGAAAGCGCATTCCGACCCACGCAGCCCCTTCCCCGCCACACGCCGTCGTCGTGGCATAATCAATAAGAGAAAATGACACGGGCCCTAAGGCAAAGGAAATCATGCAGAACATCGACCACATCGAGGTGCGCGGCGCGCGCGTGCACAATTTGAAAAACGTGAACGTGGATATTCCGCTCGGCGAGCTCGTGGGCATCGCGGGCGTATCGGGTTCAGGCAAAAGCTCGCTCGCGCTCGGCGTGCTCTATGCCGAAGGCTCGAGACGCTACCTCGAGGCGCTTTCCACCTATACACGCCGACGCATCGCGCAAGCTGGCAAGGCCTCAGTCGACGACGTTCGCTACGTGCCCGCTGCGCTCGCATTGCACCAGCGCCCGGCGGTGCCGGGCGTGCGTTCCACATTCGGCACTTCAAGCGAGCTTTTGAATAGCCTGCGCCTTCTGTTCTCGCGCGTCGGCAGCCACATGTGCCCGCACTGTGGCGAACATGTGCCCCCAAGCCTTAACGTAGCTGCCGAACTGCCCATTTCGTGCCCACATTGCGGCAGCGAATTCTTCGGCCCTGGCGCCGAATCGCTCGCGTTCAACAGTGAAGGCGCCTGTCCAACCTGCAGCGGAACCGGCATCGCACGCACCGTGAATCGCGCCGCGCTCGTGCCCGACGAAAGCAAAACCATCGACGAGGGCGCCGTGGTGGTATGGGGTACGCTCATGTGGGACCTCATGAAGCAGGTGTGCGGCGCCATGGGCGTACGCACGAACGTGCCGTTTCGCGAACTCACAGACGTCGAACGCGACATCGTCTTCAACGGGCCGGCCGAGAAGAAGCACATCCTCTACAAGGCGAAGAAGGGCGAGAACTTCGCCGAACTCGACTTCACCTACTACAATGCCGTGCGCACCGTGGAAAACTCCCTCGCCAAGGCGAAAGACGAGAAGGGCCTGCGCCGTGTGGCGAAGTATTTGACGGAAGGCCCCTGCCCCGACTGCGCTGGCACGCGCCTATCCGTGGCCGCGCGGCAGCCGATCGTTCGCGGCATCAATCTGGCACAAGCAACGGAAATGACGCTCGAGGAAGCGGTGGCATGGGTCGCAGGCGTGCCTACAAGCCTTCCCGAAGAAATGCGCCCCATGGCGAAATCGATTTGCGAATCGTTCGAAAGCACGGCTCGACGCTTGCTCGAGCTCGGCTTGGGCTATTTGTCCCTCGACCGAGCAGGCGCGACCCTCTCCACCGGAGAGCGCCAGCGCGTGCAACTCGCGCGCTCGGTGCGAAATCGAACTACGGGCGTGCTGTACGTGATGGACGAGCCTTCCATCGGTTTGCACCCCGCCAACATCGACGGGCTTTTGGGCGTTATGCGAGATCTCATCGCCGACGGCAACTCGGTGGTAATGGTCGATCACGACACACGCATCCTTCGCGCGGCCGACCATCTTGTCGAGATGGGCCCCGAAGCAGGCGCCCGCGGCGGCGCCTTGGTAGCGCAAGGCTCGGTTGAAGAAGTTGCAAACGATTCCGAATCAATCATCGGCCCCTATCTTTCGGGAGCCTCGCGCGTCGCAGCCCGGCCGAAAACGTCTGCGGAACAGATGTTTGACCTGGGCCGTATCCACCTTGAGTCAAGCGGGCTTCACACCGTGAAGCCCTTCGCGATCGATATTCCCAAAGGCCGGCTCATTGCCGTGACGGGTGTATCGGGCTCGGGCAAAACGACGCTCGTGCTCGAAACGCTCATTCCCGCGCTTACTGCGGCGGCAACAGGCCAAACGCTTCCCAAGCATGTCACCGCAATTGAGGCCGAGGGCATTCGCCGCGCGAACCTCATCGACGCCACCCCCATCGGCATCAACGTGCGCTCGACGGTCGCCACGTATTGCGGCGCACTCGACGATATGCGCCGCGCATACGCGCGCACCGATTCCGCGAAAGCAGCCGGGCTGAAGATGGGCGATTTCTCATACAACACGGGAAGCCTTCGCTGCGCGACATGCGACGGCACAGGCCAAATCTCACTCGACGTGCAATTCCTGCCCGACGTCGACATCGCCTGCCCCGATTGCCGCGGATCGCGCTACGACACCGCTGCGGAGAAAATTCGTCGACCTGAAAAAGGCGCGCCCGATGACCAGGCGCTCAGTTTGCCGCACCTGCTCGCGCTTTCCGTCGACGAAGCCCTTCCGCATGTGGCCGACGTCAAGAAAGCGCACGAAAAGTTGCAAACCCTGCATGACCTGGGCTTGGGGTATCTCACGCTCGGCGAAGCAACGCCCGCGCTTTCGGGCGGCGAGGCGCAGCGTTTGAAACTCGCAAGCGAGATGGGCCGCGGGCAGGCCGATGCCGTGTTCGTGTTCGACGAGCCCACTATCGGCTTGCACCCGCGCGATGTGGAAACGCTCCTCGGCGTATTTCAGCGACTCGTTGAGCAGGGCGCTACCGTGGTGGTGGTCGAGCACGATCTCGATTTCATCGCGAACGCCGATTACGTGATTGACATGGGTCCGCAGGGCGGCAAAGCGGGTGGACGCATCGTGGCGTGCGGCACGCCCGCGGAAATCGCTGCAAACCGGGAAAGCATCACGGGGGGCTATTTGGAAATCTAGGGCGCAACCATCACGACGACGCCTTTGGCAAAGCTTGGCAGTACGCAGAATCTTCTTCAACCCTTCCGCATTGCGCGTTTCTTCGCAGCAGGCATGCTAGAATCGTGGGAAAAGAACAGCTTCGCGCCATCGCAGCTGAAATAAATACTTTCTAGCGCAGCGCCACACTGGCGCGCTCGCACCATCAACCGCGAGCGAATACGATCGGACTAAAGCGGAAACCACATCGAATCTTCCGCCAAAAGCCCTTTCACCGCGATAACGAGCACTTGGAGGTCACAAATTGGTTCGAATCATCACCGACTCAACCTCGTCCATTCCCCAGGACATTCGCGCCGAGCTCGGCATCGAAGCTGCCTCGCTCATCATCAACAGGGATGGCGAAGAGCTCGTCGAATTGGAAACCGACCTCGATGCCTTCTATAAAGATATCTATGAAATGGCCGACAACATTCCCACCTCGAGCCAGCCGCCGCTGGGCAAGGTTCGCGAAGTTGTCGAGAGCATCGCAAAAACGGGCGACGAAGTGCTCGGAATATTCATCAGCAGCAAACTGTCGGGCACGTTCGAAAGCTTCGTCCACACGGCCAAAGAGGTCAAAAATGACCTCCCCAACTTCCGTTTCGCTGCCATCGACAGCATGACCACTTGCATGGAGATGGGCTGGCCAGCTATCGCCGCCGCGAAAGCCGCCAAAACGGGCGCCAGCCTCGACGACTGCATTCAGGCGGCGAACACAAGCCTGCATTCCACGCGATTCGTGTTCGCCCCCGAATCGCTGCTGTTCTTGCAGAAGGGCGGCCGCATCGGAAAAGCCGCCGCGCTCATCGGCAACATGATAAGCCTCACGCCCGTGCTCACCGTAAACGATGGCGAAGCGAGCACCTTCTCGAAGTGCCGCACGCAGAAAAAAGCCCTTGCAAAAATGCTCCAGGTGCTCGGCGAAGATACGGCGCCGAGCGGCCTTAAGAATCTCGTCGTCCATTACATTGGCAGCAAAGCGCCGGCTATGCAATGGGCCGAAGAGAAAGTGGCGCCGCTTATCGGGTTCATGCCCCGCGTTGTGCCGGCGAGCCCTGTCATTGGCGTGCACGTCGGCCCCGCCATGGGCATAGCGTATGAATGCAACGCTCCCATTCCGAACAAGTTTCACAACAGCGAACCGGAAATCATCGTATGCTAGCGATCGCGCCGCATAAACGCGGCGCGATTTTTCTATCGACAGTTGATGGGAGCGCCGGCTGCGCACAAAACAGCCCCGAACAGTTCCTGGACAGATTAAAGGTGTCCAGGACGGCTAAGGCTCGGCCAATAGGCTTGCCCCCTAGTTGCGGATTTTCACCTTGACGGGCTTTTTATTTCGCCCCAAAACAAATGCGACCAAGAAGAAAACGAGCAAGACGCCCCGCAAGATAAAAAGCCGACATTGAATGGCACAGGGGGTCAGGAAAGCATCAGCCCGTGCCGACAGCAACGAATACGAAGGAGTGCGCGATTCCGGCCCAATCGAGCGGAAGAGTCATCGAGCCAATTGGAAAGCGGGCGATGCGTTGAATGCCCGCCGCCGAAACTCATCGGCGAATTGCGCCGGACAACAATCGGCAACTATCGACCGATGGCAGAAAACCGCACAATGGGGCCTCATTGCAGCGATTGCAGCTCATTTTGTCAAAATACGCCACCATGGGGCCCCTCGGCGCCGCCACGAAGCGCTCCGGAGAAAATCTTGGAGCAAGCAAAGCGCGTCTGAATTCGTCTGACCTGGCGTTTTAAGAACAACCGCTTTTAAAGTGACGTCTAGACAGACGATTTTTTCCGAAACGAGGCTGCAATGAGGCCCCATTTCGGCTTTTTATGACAGGAGAGATGAGAATGGAAGCACTCATCGAACGACGGAAACGAGCCAGCCCAATAGGGCGGATTTGCCCGCGAGCAAAGCGAGTAGACCGATAGCCCCTCTTAAGCCGAACGAAATGCAGCCCTCAAAATAACCCCCGACTTCGCAGCTTCGGGCAGTTTCAAACAAAAGCCCGTTCGTTAGAACGGGCTTTCAACCAAAACAGGCCAGGCAATCGCCTGACCTGCAGTATTCGATGGTAGCCTGGAGGGGATTCCTGGCCGCGCTTCGCGCGACCAGACCCCTCAGGCTAAAGCCTTCGGGCGAATTCCTAAAAACTGCCCACCGGGCAGTTTTCTTGACGGAATTCCACCTCATCGGTTCGAATCCCCGCAACCCGACCAGAAAACAAAACAGGCCAGACATTCGCCTGACCTGCAATATTCGATGGTAGCCTGGAGGGGATTCGAACCCCCGATCTCCGCCTTGAGAGGGCGGCGTCCTAAACCGCTAGACGACCAGGCCATGTGCGCTTCAATTAAGCAGCTTGATTAGAATACAGGATTCTCCCGGAAATGCAAGGAGAATTTTAAATTTACTCGAAATCGTAGAGGTCTTTTGTGGCCTCACGGAATTCGTCATAAATCTGGGCGGCGATTTCCTCGTCATCAAGAAGTTCGAACTCACAGGGCTGGCCCTCTTCGTCAAGGTCGGTCACTTCAAGAATCAAAACTTCACCCGAAGAGCCCGCCGGATCATCTTCATCGACTGGGAAGAAGAAACCGAAGCGCTGCTCATCATGCAAAATGAGGCCCAGGAACTCAAGCTGCGAGATTTCGCCCTTCTCGTCCTCGAACTCGAACACCATGCCCTCTTCGACGGGCGGAGCGAAGTTGGGCGCGGAGCCCTCGCGGATTTCTGCCATTGCGCATCCTCTCTAGTCTGAAGCGGCCGTGCCGCCTTACGCATATCGCGTCCATTATCGCATCTCACACGGCAGCACGCGAGCCGTTCCGCGCAAGCCCGCAATTCATCACGAAATGAGCGCGTGCAAAACCAGACACGCGATGAAATCAGAGCGCAACAACCACCCATGGCTTCTAGCCGCAGCGCCCGCATGCTCGCGTCCAAAAATTGCCATACAAAAAAAGCCCGCATGCATAGCGGGCTTTTCGGAAATCTTGAGCGCCAATAGGGCCATTAAGCGTCGAAGCGGCTATTTTTTCTTGCGATTGGCCGACTTCGAGCGATTCGATTTCTGGCGATGCGTCGCGTGATTTGCCGCCCGATTCGTCGCCTGCGCGGGCTGTGCGGCGGCCACGACGGTCGCGTTCTCGCTCGAACCTTCCGCAGAAGCCTCAACGGAAGCGTCAGGAGCCGTCGAAGCTACCGCATTCGCGGCAACCGGAGCGGCCGAAGCAGCAGAGCCCTCGGCCCCAACAGCCTTCACGGGCTGCGGCAGACGGTTCAGGAACCAGCGCACCACCGTGTCGCCGTATTTGCGTTGCAACTTGGCATAGCGCGTCTCGCGCGTCTTCCAAATAACGTAAATCGGCGTTGCGATGGCGTAGGACGAATACGCACCTGCGATCAGGCCGACCGTCATGGCCAACGCGAAGTCCTTCAGCGTCTCGCCACCGAACAGAAGCATAGCCACAACCGGAATGAGCGAGGTAATGGACGTGTTCAGCGAACGAATGAGCACCTCGTTGACCGAGTGGTTCGCCATGGTGGCGAACGTGCACTTCACCGAATCGTCCTTCATGTTCTCGTTGATGCGGTGGAACACAACCACGGTATCGTAGAGCGAATAGCCCAGAATCGTGAGCAGCGCAGCGATGGTATTCGGCGTAACTTCGCGGCCGACCAGGGCGTACACGCCAAACACGAGCACGAGGTCGTGCAAAAGCGCGATAACCGCCGACACGCCCATCTTGTAATCGCGGAAGCGAATCGAGATGTACGCGATAATCAAAATCAGCGAAACGAGGAACGCGAGCAGCGAGCTTTGCACGACCGAAGCGCCCCAGTCGGGACCGATGGTAGTCACCTCGAAGCTGTCGGTGCTCCAGCCGAACTCGTCGGCCACCTGATTCGCGATATGCGTCGCGTCTTCGGCCGAAGTGGTGGTCATGCGAGCAAGAATGCCCGTATCGCCATCGGCGTTCGTGGTTTGCAGCACCGGATCGCTTACGCCCGCGTCGTCGAACGCGTCGCGCACCTGCTCGATGGTGGTGTCGCCGGTACCATGGAACGTGACCGACGTGCCACCGACGAATTCGATGCCGAACTGCAGGCCGCGCACGCCAATAATCACAGCGACAAGCACCATGGCAACAGCAGCGGCGCTCAGGAAGTACTTCTTCAAGCCCAGCACGTTGATATCGAGCTTGATGAAGCGGCCGTGCACGTCTTTGCGGCTTTCGGCCCGTTTCTCGCCCTGGAAATACGGCGCAGCGTTTTCGCAGTCGCGCACGCCCCAGAAGCCGGGATGCTTCGCGATGCAGCGCGGCGCGAGCAGGCGAATAATCGGTGCCTTGAACAGCAGCATCATCGCAATGTCGCACAGAATGCCAAGCGCGAGCGTAAGGCCGAAGCCCTTGACCGATGCGCTGGCCAGGAAGAACAGCGTGAGCGCGGAAACAAGCGTTACCAGGTCGGCGTCAATGGAGGTCAGAATGCCGTGGCGCACGCCCGTGATGGACGCGGCGCGCACGCTGCGGCCCATGCGAATTTCTTCACGGAAACGCTCAAGCGTAAGAATTGACGAGTCGGCGGCCATGCCAATGGTGAGCACGACGCCCGCGATGCCCGCCATGGACAGGCTGAACAAGCCGAAATGCGAAAGCAGCGCCAAAATGCCCAGGTACAGGCATGCGAACACGGCCATGGCGGCAGCGGTGATAAGGCCCAAGCCATGATAGAAGACGAGCAGGTAGAGCATAACGAGTGCCAGGCCGATTGCGGCAACGAGCACGCCGGAAGCAAGCGCATCTTGGCCAAGCGTCGGGCCAACGGTTTGGCTCTGCGCGTACTCGAAGCTCACCGGCAGCGAACCCGACTCGAGCACGGTTTGCAGCGCCTTGGCTTCGTCCATGGTGTAGTTGCCCGTGATGGACACGTTGCCGCCGGAAATCACACCCTGCACGGCAGGAGCGCTTTGCACTTTGCCGTCGAGGATAATGACGATTTTGCCATGGTCGGCGGCAAGGTCGCGGGTCGCTTCTTCGAACGCCTTGGCGCCCTCGGAATTCAGCGTGATGTCGACCGCATAGTTCGCCGACGCCTCGCTTTCCTTATCAACCGTCACGCGCGTAATGTCGGAACCGGTCACGAGCGGAGTGTAGGTGCCCTCGGGCACCTCGAGGTCGTAGCTCTGCTTGCCCGTGGGGAATTTGTTGCCAGCCGCGTCGGTCACGGTTTCCTGCGTGACATACTGGCCGTTATCGATTTTGGTCTTCACCGTTTCGTCGGTGAAACTATCGAGGCGGGCGAACTCGAGCTTGCCGGTACGGCCGATGGTATCGAGCGCAGCCTCGGTGTCGGAAAGGCCGGGAATCTGCACGAGAATTTGGTCGTTGCCCTGCAGCGAAACCGATGCCTCGCTCGCACCGAGCGCGTTAACGCGGCTCTCAATGATGGAGCGCGACTTTTCCATGTCTTCGCTGGAAACGGCATCGCCCGAAGTGCTTTTCGCAGTGAGCACAACCGACAGGCCGCCCTGAATGTCGAGGCCTTGGTTGATTTTCTCCTGAGGCGGCATAAACGCGAACACCGACCCCAGCACCAAAAGCACGGTGGCGACGATCAGCCACACATTGCGGCGATTCACATGCTGCGACGTTTTCTTCTTGCGGTCGCGAGCAGGCTTGAGGCTTGCTGCCTCGGCTTTTTCGGACTTCATACGGCTCTTTCCGTGACGTGTCGCCTTCGCGCGCAGGCACACGAAGACCATTCTCTCTATAACTTTCGATATTATGCCACACCGAGAACAGACGCGGGAAACTTTCACGAGAGAAGACCGGCATACGTTTGGGCGCGCAATAGCCTATACCGTCCGAATTGCAGAACTCGCCATTACATCCCGAAAGCAAAACCTACTTATATAGTTAGCATTTGGCAATCGTTTCGAGATAGATGGCCGCAGCCTTATAGAACGGCTCGCTCGTTACGTTTTGGCACTCAGCGCAAAAATCATCAATCCATACACGTAAATGCTCTTCAAGAAATTGAACGTACGCCTCGGATGACCCTGAATCTGCCATCGCCCTCATGGCGAATGCTTGCAAGAGTTCGCATTCGGTAGCCACATGGTCGAGCGGTTCGTTGGTACCTTCGGGACGCGTAAACCCATGGTCTTTCACGAAACGCTCGACTTCCACGGAGTGAGGATTCACAAACAGCAGAGGCTTCACGCCCTCGGCTTTTGCGCGCCATACACCTTCATATGGGCTGCAGGCAGGCTCGCCGGGGCCCATGAACAAGCGCGTCGCCTCGGCGCGAAGACGATGGAAGAATCCATCTTCATCGACTTCCTCAATTGATGAAGATGGCGAGGGCAACCCCTTGCCGAAATCCTCGGGCAATATAACGCCCAACGCATCGCCTATCTCGCACGCGGCATCAAACCACTCACCACTCGTTATAGCCCGTGCGAGCTCGTGCGTTGGATGGCGAAAGCTGAATGCGGCAAGCTCCCATGCCGTCGCACGCACTGGCCACATCTCGTTTTCAGAACTCATAGCTTCCTCGCCTTTCATATTCAGCTAAGTTTTGGAACGCTCGGGCTCTGCGTTGCCGCAAAGGCCCGGCTTGACTTTAATCGCAGACTATTTCTTCACCAGGGCAACGAGCTTGCCAGCGTGGCTTGCCACATGCACGAGCACCAAAGCCAAAAGAACCTTGGCCGAAGCCGCATGCAACGGATTCCATATGAAATAGCCCGGCGCGAACAGCCCGAACATGGGTAAGACCGTCGCACTGATAAGCACGCCAGATACTATGCAAACCGCAATCGCAATGAACAGCGCTGCATCGAGAACGATGCGCGCCACCGCAAGCGCCGACCCAAACCGGGCGGCTTTTAACAGGCTGGACAATGCATTCAAACTTGCAGCGAGATGCAGAAGAAAAGCCACGAGTGCGACCAATCCCAGCCACTCATGCGCAGCAATTCCTGTGATTTGGGGCAATACCGCAACCGTGGCAAGCACAGCCGCCGCAATATCGAGTGCGAACGTCGCTTTCTTCGGCATACTACCCCACCTTCTTCAGCACCAAAATGAGTCCGCCGAAAAACACTACGGGACCGAGCACCCATAAATTCAAGCTGGCATCAGACGCGCTGCGATACCCGCCGCTGACCAAGGTGTCCCATGCGTGGCACTCGACTGAGGAGCAAGTCGACTCGGGGCAGACCATCTCGTGCACGCCGTCGGGGCCGGGAACGTTCGCGTAGTCGTGGCACTCCCCGCTCGCGCACCCGGTCGCTGGGCACGGCGATGCGGCGTCGATGTGCTGCGGCGCGCCAACACTTACCGAAGAAACGCTCGCCGCGAGGAAAACGCATGTCGCCGCCAGCGCGAACGCGGCGATGACGCATATCAGCTTTTTCACCATGGCGAGCCTTTCATAGAAAAGGAGCCGGACGCGGCAGGTTTGGGGAGGAGCCGCGTCCGGCTCGGAAGAAAAGAGGGGCGCTAGTCGACGTTCTCGGAGGGCTTCAAGGGCAGGTACTTCAGCCCCAGCAGCAAGAACAGAACGCACATGGCGAGCACGCCGAGCGTGACGCCGAATTCGATCGGCTGCGGAGCATAGACCATGCCCTGATAGGCACCGGTAAACCCGGCCTGCCAGTTGGTAATGGCATACTGCGTGGTAACGCCTGGCATATCCAGGTTCGGAACCTGGAAGCCGCCCACGAGAATCTGCAGGCGCTTGCAGAACACGCCGATGATCGCAAGGACAGACGCCACGACGACGCCGGGGGTCGTGCGCAGCTTCGGCACGACGAGGATGGCGACCGAGACGGCCATGAGCACGACCTGCGTCCAGAAGACAGGCGAAAGCGCGCCGGAGGTGAGCATCGCCACGACTTCGGTGCCCTCGCCGCCGAAGTACCCGCTCGTGAGCAGGTCGCAGGCGTAGAAGTACAGGTCGACGAGCACGAACACGGCCAGCATCTTGGCGAGGTTGGCCACATGCCCCTGGTCGAGGGCGAGGTAGCCCGCGCGGCGCAGCGCCAGGCACACGATGAGCACGAGCGCGGTGCCGCAGTCGAGCGCGGAGGCCACGAACCACGGGCCCATGAGCGCGGTGTGCCAGAACTCGTGCGCCGGGGCGAGGCTGAAGATCCACGCGGTGACGTTGTGCACGAGGATGGCCACGATGAGCGCGACCACGCTGATGGCGCGGATCGCGGTGTGCGACATGCGGCCGGCCTCGGCGCGCAGGTACGCCCACAGGTAGATCACCGACAGGATGAGGTAGGTGCCGAGCACCAGGATGTCCCACATCAGGGGGCTTGAGAAGTTCGAGTACACGAACAGCTCCCACAGGCGGGCCGGGCCGCCGAGGTCGACCACGACGAAGCCGATTGCCGCACAGGTGCAGCACACGCTCGTCCAGATGGCGACCTTGGAGATGCCGCCGAAGCCCTTCATGCCGAAGGCGTTGGGCACCGACGAGATGATCAGGCCGCCGGCCGACAGGCCGACGAAGAACATGAAGTTCGTGATGTAGAGGCCCCAGGAGTCGAGGTTGCGCATGCCGGTCTGCACCATGCCGCCCGAAAGCTGCATGGCCCAGCACGCGATGCCGGCGACGGTGAGCACGGCCGCCACGATAATGGCGACGTTCAGGCCCTTGCCGCCCCAGGTCTCACGCTTGGATTCAGCGGCAGTGGAAGCCGCAGAAACATTTTCAGTCATAGTTGGCCTCCCTTACACCAGGTAGTAGACGGACGGCTTCGTGCCTTTTTCAGGCAGAAGCTGCATGTACTCGCGCTCGCGAATCACCTTGGATATTTCCGAATCAGGGTCATCGAGATCGCCCCAATATCGAGCGCGTTCCGGACACATACGAATGCACATGGGCTCTTCGTCTTTGGCGAGGCGATGCCAGCACATCGTGCATTTCTCTACCGTATGTTTCTGATGGGCAGGCACGTTCTGTCCCCCACACTCAAAATCGATTGTGTATTCGGGTTCCGCCCAATTGAATGAACGCACTCCCGTGTAAGGACAAGCGGCAACGCACATACGGCAACCAATGCACTTGTCGTAATCTTGACGAACCGCGCCCGTCTCTGGGTCTTTATAGGTGGCACCCACCGGGCACGCTTTCACGCACGCGGGGTTTTCGCAATGCTGACATGCAACCGGCACATATGACATAGTCACATCAGGGAAAATACCCTCGGGCGTGTCCATGTCTTCGCCGCCTTTAGTGAGAATGCGATTCCACCAAATTCCCTTGGGCAGATGGTTTTCCATGCGACATCCAACCGCACACGTATGGCAACCGATGCAGCGCTTGGTATCGATAGCAAATCCGTAATGCATCGCTTAGGCCTCCCACTTCTTGAAATCAACTCGCGTGTCGTACGGCGCGATAGAGTCGGCATATTTGTCGGTTTTCGGGTTGGTGAGCTCTTGGTAGCAGCCGGCTTTAAATTGCGAACGCTGCCAGCCCTTCGGGATTGAAATAATGCCAGGGGCAATCGATTCATCGATGAGCGCTTTAACCACAGCATGGCCGCGATCGTTGAAAACCTCGATATAGTCGCCGTCCTTCACGCCACGCGCCTCGGCGTCGACGCTGTTGACTTTGCCCTGCGGTTCGGGGTCGAGTTCGCGCAGCACGGGCACCTCAAACCACTGTGTATGGATACGGAAACGCGAATGCTCCTGCAGATACACCAACGGGTATTTCTCGGCCAACGGACTTTCCGAACCACACTCGTCCGGTTCGCGGAAATAGACGATATGCTCGTCGGCATCACGGGACGAAAGGTCTTGCCCGTAGTTCAAACGTGGCGCAACCTTCTCGTAGTACAGCTGCACACGCCCCGATTCCGTCGGCCACGGGGCGCTCTTGCCGCGAATCCACGGTGAGCCCTCTTCCTGGCCGGTATAATTGATGACCTTCTCTTCGCGCAAGCGCTCCTCGGTGTATCCGGCCGCCTGCGAGATTTTGTCGGAGAACAGCAACTTGTACCAATACGACATGTTGTCCCATGTGTCTTCAGGGAACGATTTCTCGTAGCCCAACGCGCGGCCCAGCATGCCGATAATCTCGTTGTCGCTTTTGGTTTCGTACAGGGGGTCGATGGCTTTTTCGCTGATGGTCATGTATGGATTGTTATACGCCGTACGCAGGTCTTCTTTCTCGTACCAACTGGCTACAGGAAGAACCAGGTCGGCGTGGCTGGCGGAATCGTTCATCTCCATGTCGAGCACGATCCAGTAGTCCATGTTGGGCAGCACGTTGTTGATCCACTCGTTTTGGCCGGTCATATTGCTCATAAGATTGCTACAATACGACACCAACACCTTGGATGGGTAGTCTTTGCCCTCGAGCTTCTGAGTGCCAAACATTTCAGCCAAACGAGCAGCGGGGACTTGCGAGTTATATTCCTTGAACTCGGGCGTAGCGAACCAGTATGACGTGAGCGCCGGCGTGTAAGTTTGCGTGAACACGCCCGTGAAGCCAGCGCCGTCGCGGCCCAACTGACCGGTAAGCGCCAACAAAATAGCCACAGCCCACGTGTTCAGGTAGCCGTTCACGTAGTGGTCCAGGCCGTAGGTGATGTTCACCGACACGGCACGCTCGGTGGCGAACGAACGAGCCAGCTCTTCGATACGCTCGGCGGGTACGCCCGTCTTCTTCGAGGCCTCTTCGATGGTGTATTGCGAAAGTTGCTCTTTGAGCAGGGTGTATGCTGTGGTCACCTTCACGCCGTCAGGCGTGGTGAACGTGCCTTCCAGCGCAGGGTTGGTGGCTTCCTCAACGAGCTTCGGCGCATTGGCGTCCAAGTCCCATACGTAGTACTTATTGGGAATGGCAGCAACCGCGGCGGCCAATACCGCGGCGCCCTGAGCGGCATACTTCTCTTTCACGGCGGAAACCGTGGCGACGTAGGTAGCGGCGCTTTCTGCCGGCCAGTTGCTCGCACGCAGGTGAGCCTTGGTATCTTCGCGAACCAGAAACGCGCCGGTGGACTTCTCTTTGATAAAGTCGAGATTCTGCAGTTCGTTCTGGATAAGGTAATTCGACATGGCCAAGGCCATATAGCCATCGTAGCCGGGATTTACCTGAATCCACTCGTCGGAACGATGCGCCGTGGCCGACTTGATGGGATCGATACAGATAACCTTCGTGCCATTTTCCTTCGCCCACTGAATCCAGCGCCAGTTTTGCGGAGCGGTGAACACAGGGTTGGTGCCCCATACCACTACCATGGAAGAATCCAGCACCGAATTGGGCTCGTTGCAATAAGCCCAGTCTCCCGTGCCCAGCACACGGTTGATTCCATAGCCTGCTGCGTAGTCGTAACATACGGCGGTTTTCGTAGCGCCCATAACGCCCGACAATCTTGCAAATTGGTTATAAACGCCATTCATGTAACCATATTGGCCTGAGCTTGCATCAAACACAACCGACTTCGGCCCATACGCGTCGGCCGCATCCTTGATATGCTTGGCGGCCTCTTCGATGGCCTCTTCCCAGCTGATGGCCTCCCATTCTCCAGCACCGCGCTCGCTGCCCGGCACGCGGCGCATAGGTTGTTGAATGCGCGTAGGGCTGTAGATGCGCTCCATGTACGACGCGCCCTTCAAGCAGCCGCCGCGGTAACCGTCGTTCGGGTAGTTGCCCGGCTCGAGCTTTACCACCTTGCCGTCGCGCACATGAGCGAGCCAACGGCACGAACCCATGCAATTCGAACGGCACATGACGCTGCAAATATGCTCTTCGTCGCCGGCACGCTCATTGTCATCGAGCTCTTCAGCGACAGCCAAGTTGGTACCCACGGCGCTCAAGCATGCGGCTACGCCTGCTGCGCCGGTGGTTTTGAGAAAATTGCGGCGCGTGAGCCCTTTTGGGCCGTGTGCTCCTGACATCTCTCCTCCTCCAAAGATCGTGTCAGGATATCCCCTTGCATGAGGCATGAAGATTTCGAAAGGCCGGCGTCGCCCATTCGCGATGGCGGCGCATCGTGACACCGCATTCGCGCGATGCGTTCCCCTTTATTCCCCTTACGACATGCTCGTTCTTATCGGATATCCCTTGCGGCCCTCGCGAGCCGCCCCTTGCGTTTCACGTCCCCCGACGCAAAACGCTCCTGATAAGAATTGGCCAAATCCTTAGTTGTCATATTGTCACAATGTATTGCGACAATCAATCAAATTGATTATTCTATCTTTAAGATAATCCTATCGAACATATATTCGTATTTCAATAAGAGCGTCGTATGTTAGGAACCGACTCGACGGCGACTTTTGTGCCGAACAACGCCTCCCAAAGAAGGGAGGTAATATCCATATCCGATGACATTGAGATATTAAAAAGTTACTGACCGCTCTTATCTCACTGATTACCGCCATCGTCGGCCTCGCCAAGGCACGCATGGAACACCCGAGACGAAAAAACGCCACCGTCAATAGACGATAACGTTTCCTCTAGGCTAACGGCGTTGCCTGAACTGTCAAACGCGAGCCTGTCATCGAGCCAATTACGGCATTTGAAACGCTTTACCGTCCATCGCGGCGGCGCAGCAGGCGCTCGTCCACCAGGGCCACGATGTCCTCGTCGGTCAAGCCCGCCTCAATGCAGCCGCGAATCATGTCGTCGACGAGTAGCTCGACCGGCGTGTCGTATGCGCGCGCCGCACCGATTTCCTTTTGCTCCAACACGAATGTGCCCTTACCACGGCGCGTTGAGATGTAGCCTTCGCGTTCCAGGTCCATATAGGCGCGGTTGATGGTGTTGTAGCTGCTGTCCAAATCGACAGCCAGCGCGCGCACCGTAGGCAGCTTGTCACCCGGAAGATATTTCCCTGCGCCAATGAGATACGCGATGCGGTTTTTTACCTGAATCCACACAGGCAAGCCGCTGGAATGATCCACCTGGAAACCCGCCATGGGGTTGTTCGCTCGCGTTTCGCTCATCGCTGCCCTTCTTTGTCGATCGCATCGGCCAGGCTGTCGGAAAGCGCGCTGGGCACCGTGACCACTGTCCCCTTCGACGCCTTCACCGTTTCGTATTGCTGAAGCATGGTGCGCAGGCGCAACGCCGCTGACGGATCGCCGTAGGCACTCGCCGCCTCAGCCAGCATGTCGGCCATGTCGGCCTCGGCCGAGGCCACTGTCATGCGCGCGTTCTTCTCACGGTCGGCCTGCGCCTCGAGAGACATCACGTACTGCAAATCGTCGGGAATCACAATGTCGCGCACCTTCACCGATATTACGCCGATGCCCCACGCGGCGGCCTCGCGCTCTACCTCTTCCTTGATTTCTTGGTCGAGTTGGTCGCGACGCAGCGCCACCTCGGCAACCGTCGAGCGGCCCACGGCCTCACGCATGGCTGTTTGCGCCAGAAACGACACCGCCGCATAGTAGTCCTCGACTTCGATGCAAGCCTTTTCGGCATCCCACACCATCCAGAACAACACAGCATCAACCGTGACGGGCACAAGGTCGGCCGTCAGAGTTTTCTCGGCATAAAATGGCGTGGCGATGGTACGCTGGTCAACGCGAATGGTGCCGTGCTCCAGAATGGGAATGGTGAAATACAGCCCAGGGCCCGCCACACGCGAAAGTTTGCCCATGCGCAGCACCACTACGCGCTCCCACGAAAGCGCGATATGTACCGATGAGACGGCAAGCAGCGCGCAAACGAATGCGAGCGATATCTCAAGAATGCCCACGCCCCCGGCCACGGCGCGCGCCGCAAGCAGCACCACGCCGAACACGAGTAAAAACACCGTGATATTAAATACCGTGGCTCCATTGCGCGACGACTTACGAGGCACATACGACGTGGCCGCGCGCATTTCGGCGTCTTTGTCGCGTGCATCGTAGGGCATGTCCACATACGCCCGACGATCGGACTTTTCCCTATTTTTCAGCGGCATCGCATTCCCCTTTCGCGATTGCGGTTTCTTTCCTATGGCAGAGCCAGCGTGTCCGCCAAATTGGCTGTTTGCGTTATGTCGAACGCGGAAATTCCCACAATCGAATATCGCAACGTCACGCCCCCAATGAGCACAAACAGCGCCACCCATAAAAGCTGGCTGCGCCCGTTGTCGAATGTGAGCAAATGCTCGAGCACAAGCGGAATGCCCAGGCCGCACACCACAAGGCCTATCCAGAACGGCCACCGCAAATCGCCCGCAACGAGCGCGAAAGCGGCTTGAGACGTAGTCGGCGAAGCGAACAGCCAGGCAACGTAAGCCACCAGGCACGCAGCTTCAACCGCCACTACGGCGCTGTCCACACGCGACAAGGCGATAAACGAACCCATAAGCGGAGCTCGGCATTCCACAAACGCCCACGCGCCCAAGCACAGAGCCACGCCGCACGAAATGCCCGAAAGGACGAACAGGGCGGGTATGAGCGGCGTCTGCCACGCATCAACCGACGGGAGGCCAGCAAGCAGTATGCCCGTGTATGCCACCACAACGACTCCGATAAGCACGCCGAGAACGCCGCCAGGTACAGCCAACTTCTCGCGTAGGTCCCACATCTCTAGCATATTTGCGCATGCGAACACCGTCGAAAGCGCGCACGCAACGGCAAGCGACCATGCGCCTACCGCGATTGCCGAGGGAGTCGAAGCCGCAAACAGAAAAAACGCGCGGTCGATTCGGCCGAGGTCGGCGAGCAAGCACACGACAGAAAGCCCCAGCACGATTGCGCATGCAGCCCATGCCCGCGCGAAGAATTCCGCCGGCAAAAGCCAACGACGGGCAGCAAGGCGCGGAGAATTCAGCACCTCGAGCAGCGAGAGCACCGCAAGCGCCCCACCACCCGTGCTACCCAGAAACAGGTACGCCACGATGAGCGAATCGAATATGCCCATGCGCTTCCCTTCTCCACTCGCCAACGACGTGACGCTCCCGCACGTTGCCACATTGTCGCAATTCGTTGCGTCAAGTATAGCAGGAGTGCCGCTTCGGAAACGATGTTCAAAAAGAGCCCCGAATGCCCGGCGCGTTCGAGATGCATTTCGAACAAATGCACGGCAACCGCAAAAAAAGCCGACCCTTTCGAGTCGGCTTTTCGTTAGCGATCCACGCTGTATGAAGTCACTACGCGCAACTGATTCGCAGCCTACGCGTTGGCAGCAGCCTTGGTGTTGGCAGCGGCCGGAGCAGCTTCCTTCTTCTCGGCGGTGCGAGCGAGAATGTTCGCGTACACAGCGCCCGAGATGTTGTGCCACACGCTGAACACGGTGCCAGGCACAGCGGCAAGCGGCATGGTGGCGAAGTGCGTCAGAGCCAGTGAAGTTGCGAGGCCGGAGTTCTGCATGCCAACCTCGATGGAAAGCGTGCGCATCTGAGCCTTGCTCAGGCCAAGCACGCGGCCCACGCCGTAGCCGAACGCATAGCCAAGCACGTTGTGCAGCATAACCACCGCAATGATGAGCAGGCCGCTCGTCATGAGCTTAGCGGCATTCGCGGAAACAACGGCCATGATGATGAGCGAAATAGCAACGACCGAGATAAGCGGAAGAACCTTGCCGAACACCTCAGAAACCTTCGGGGCGATGGCGTTGATGACGAAGCCAAGCACGATAGGAACGAGCACGACCTGAACGATCGACATAAGCATGCTCACATAGCTCACGTCAATGGACTGGCCGGCGAGCAGAAGCACGAGAGCCGGAGTCACAACAGGCGCCATGATGGTGGTGCATGCCGTCATGCCAACGGAAAGCGCGACGTCACCCTTGGACAGATACGTCATCACGTTAGAAGACGTACCGCCCGGGCAGCAGCCAACGAGGATGACGCCGACGGCGAGCTCGGTGGGCAGCTGGAAAATGGTCACGAGCAAAAACGCAAGCAGCGGCATAACGATGAACTGCGAGCAGATGCCGACGATAACGGCCTTGGGTTTGGTGAAAACGACCTTGAAGTCGGAAAGCTTGAGCGTCATGCCCATGCCGAACATCACGATGCCGAGGAGCGTATTAACCCAACTCGTGGGTAGTGCGGAATGAACGGGGCCTGGAATGATCAGGGCAATAATCGCTACCGCCAAAGCGATGATTGCCATGTACTTCCCTGCGAAATCACTTACTTTCTCAAGCGTTTTCATTTTCGACTTCCTTTCCGAAACGCTTCGCCGCGCAACGCATTCCCAGCAGGGGTGAAACGCTCGGGTCGTGGCGGAAAGGTCGATCGTAGTGCGAATTACCAGTGCTCGGCAATGCACGCTTGCGGCGTACATGCCCTATGCATGCGATGGGTTAGTATAACTATCGCACACTAAAGCGCAAGAGTATTTTTCGGCATTTTTGAAAAAAGCTTTGATAATCAAAGAAACCCAGGTGAAACGTCCAAGAAATATGGCGGAAATGAGACAGTCATATGAAGGAGCCTGCATAATACGGAAACGGACGAGCAAACCACAAGCAAAAAGACCGCGCGGGCCACGCGAGCATGAAAGTCCACGCACTGGCCACGCCGAACATGGAAAGCTCAGCACACGAAGCGATGTCAGACCCGCCTAAAGCGCGATGCCCGCCCAAAAAAGCCGGCTCACAGCGACGCCAAAACGAGGGGGCTACGCGATAAAGCATCGAACGGCAAAGGCCGCCCTGCCACAACGCCCACAAGCTGGCTCTGCCGCCCTCCAAGCCAAACGGCAGTCCGGTTCGCAACCATCACCCTAAACCAAAAAGCCGGCTTGCGGCGCTTTGCCACAAGCCGGCTCTCTTACGTATCAAGCTAGATGAAACGCACTAGGCGTTCAGCGCAGCCTCCACGGCCTTGAGCACGCCGTCGATGGCGACCGACTGCTTTTCGCCGGTGGCGCGTGGCTTCACTTCCACAGAGCCCTCTTTCAGGCCGCGCTTGCCCACGACAACCTGCACGGGCCAGCCGATAAGGTCGGCGTCGGCGAACTTGACGCCCGCGCGCTCGTCGCGGTCGTCAAGCACCACTTCCCAACCGGCGCAAGCGAGCTCGTCGGCGATTTTTGCGGCCGCCTCGGTCACCTCGTCGGGTTTGCCAGAAAGCGGAATCACGCACACATGCGCCGGAGCGATGCCCACGGGCCACACAATGCCGTTCTCGTCGTGGCTCTGCTCAACGGCGGCCGCCATGCAGCGCGACACGCCCACGCCGTAGCAGCCCATGACGAACGGCTTCTCGACGCCGTCTTCGTCCATGAACGTGACGCCCATGGCCTCGGAGTACTTCGTGCCGAGCTTGAAAATCTGACCGGCTTCGATGCCGCGTGCGATGGAAAGGGACTTGCCGCACTTCGGGCAGGCGTCGCCTTCCTTTACCATGCACAGGTGCTCCCAAGCATCCACCGTAAAGTCTTCGCCCTGTTTGGCGCCCGCAAAGTGGAAGCCATCGACATTTGCGCCCACGAGCCAGCGCTCGATGCTGCGCAAGCTTTCGTCGGCGGCGATTTTTACGCCCTCGGGCAGGCCGACCGGGCCCATGGAGCCCTTCACGAGGCCCGCGTCCTTCATTTCAGCGTCGGAAAGCGGCGTGAACTCACCGAGCAGGTGCTCGACGGCCACCTCGTTCACCTCGTAGTCGCCGGGGACGAACAGCACCCACAGCGTGCCGTCGGCGGCTTTGCAGGAAAGCGCCTTCACGCAGGCGTTTTCGGTGGTACCCAAAAATGCAGCAAGCTCCTCAATGGTGTGCACGCCCGGAGTCTCGAGCTTCGTAAGCGCGTCGGCCGCGTACGCCACGGGATGCGGCGTGGCCTGGGCGGCTTCGGTGTCGGCCGCATAACCGCACGTGCAGCTTGCGATTTCAGCCTCGCCCGCGTCGGCGAGCACCATGTACTCCTCGGAAGCGTTGCCGCCGATCTGGCCTGAGTCGGCCACGACCACACGGTAATCGAAGCCCATGCGGTCGAACATGTTGATATAGGCCTCGCGCATGCGAGCGTAGCTGGCATCCAAGCCGGCTTCATCGGCGTCGAAGCTGTAGGCGTCCTTCATAATGAACTCGCGACCGCGCATAAGCGCAAAACGCGGGCGGCGCTCGTCGCGGAACTTCACCTGAATTTGGTAGAGGTTCTTCGGCAGGTCTTTATAGCTGCGAAGCTCGTTGTTCACGAGATCGGTCACGATTTCCTCGTGCGTGGGACCAAGGCAGAACTCGTTGTCGTGGCGGTCGGTCACGCGCAAAAGCTCGGGGCCGTAAACGTCCCAGCGGCCCGAACGATGCCACAGCTCAGCGGGCTGCACGAACGGCATAAGAATTTCCTGGCCGCCGTGGGAATCCATTTCCTCACGCACGATGGTCTCGATTTTGCCAATAACGCGCATGCCGAGCGGCAAGAAAGTGTACAGGCCGGCAGCTTCCTTGCGAATCATGCCCGCGCGAACGAGCAGCTTCGCCGATTCGATGTCGGCGTCGGAGGGGTCTTCCTTCAACGTGGGAGCGTAGATGTCGCTCATGCGCAAAACGGGCTGTTTGCGAATGTTTGCCATGGATGGTTCCTTTTCTATGTTGGTTCCAATGCGGAAATTGAACGCGTGGTTACGGTTTCGATGGAGCGCGCCCCGCCCAGCTGCAGCGCGGAAAGCGATGCGATCGAACCGGTGCCGCAACACCATGGGCGAAGCGGCGAGAAGTCGACGCATCGAACGCTGGCGCGCAGGAGGACTAAGCCATCTTTTCGAGCTCTTCCATCAGCGCGTCTACGATATCGGCCTCGGGCACTTTTCGCAAGACCTCGCCGCGTTTGAACACGACGCCCGAGCCGGCACCGCACGCCACGCCAAGGTCGGCGTCGGCGGCTTCGCCCGGACCGTTCACAACGCAGCCCATAACGGCGACTTTCACTGGCTCGACGCGGTTCGCAAGGCGCTCGTCGACTTTCTTCGCGAGGTCAATGAGATTCACCTGACAGCGACCGCATGTGGGGCAGCTGATGATTTCGGGGCCGCAGCGGCGCAGATCGAGCGCAGCGAGCAGCATCCAGCACGCGCGCACCTCTTCTGTAGGCTCGTCGGTGAGCGAAATACGCATGGTGTCGCCGATGCCCTCGTTCAAAAGAATACCCAGGCCGCAAGCCGATTTAATGACACCCTGCATGAGCGTGCCTGCTTCGGTAATGCCGATATGCAGCGGCACCTGCGGAATTTCCTGCGCGAGCGCGCGGTAGGTGGCGATGGTCGCCTGCACATCGTGCGCCTTGGCTGAAACCACGACATCGCCGAAGTCGCGCTGCTCGAAGTGGCGCACATATTCGACGGCCGATGCGGCAAGCTTCTCGGGAAGCGTGAGGTCGGCGCGTGCCTTCAACGCGTCGTCGAGCGAGCCGGCGTTTACGCCGACACGAATGGGAATATGGGCGGCGCGAGCGGCTTCGATGACTTCGTCGGTCTTTTCCCAACCACCGATATTACCCGGGTTGATGCGCAGCTTCGCCGCGCCGCGGCGAGCAGCTTCGATGGCGATACCCGCATCGAAATGCACGTCGGCGACCACCGGCAAGGGGCTTTTCGCGCACACCTCGGCAAATTGGTCAAGATAAGCGCGACGAGGAATGGCCATGCGCACCACTTCGCAGCCGGCCGCCTCAAGCGCGCGAATCTGACGCAGGTTCGCCTCCACGTCGTCGGCGGGAGCGTTGAGCATCGACTGCACAACGCACGGGGCGCCGCCGCCCATGGGAACTCCACCCACGTTCACGCGACGCGTGCGCTGGTTCGGGCGCAACGAGGCGACATCGCGAGGCGAGACTGCGGCCCCGGACGCAACGGCAGCGTTGACGCCAGCGACAGCCGACGTGGCAGCCGCAGCGGCCAATCCAGCAGGCGATGCGCCAGACGCAGGAGCAGCATCGGGCATATTCGTTTCACAAGCTTGCATATTTCCCCTTTTGGTCGGGCATAACCGCCTAATTTTACGCCCAAAAGAGCCCAACGGGAACCAGCAAAGCCCAACAGCGCAGTTTCGCCATGCAAGAGAGGATACCGCTCCGTTCGCCACGACGAATACACCAAGAGCGGCAAACTTGCCCGATGCCGCCCTATCCCCTTCGGGTAGCGTCCACCATCTTCTCAAGCGCCGAATCAGAGAAGCCATCGCTGTAAGCGCTCGGGATGACGACAGTTCCGCCCGAGCTCTTTACGCTTTCATAAAGCAGATGCATCGTGCGCAAGCGCAATGCGATATCGTTTTCCTTATATTGATCCGCTGCCTCGACGAGCATCGAGGAGATATCCTTTTCGACCTCGGCGAGTACCATTCGAGCATTTTTTTCACGCTCCGCTTGAGCCTCGGCGCTCATCGCCTCTTGCAAGCTTTCAGGAATCACAATGTCTCGAATCTCGACCGACAGAATCGTAATGCCCCACTGGCTCGTTTTTTCCTCGATGACTTCCTGCAGCTCTTCATCAAGCTGATTGCGGCGCACGGCAACCTCGGAAGCGCTCGCGCGACCAATTGCGTCGCGCAACGCCGTCTGCGCAACAAGCGATACGGAATTGTAGTAATTCTCTACCTCAAGCGCTGCTTTTTCAGCATCCCATACCATCCAGAACAAAACCGCGTCAACATTAATCGGCACCAAGTCGCTCGTCAACGTGGCCTCGGCGCCAAAGCCCGTGAGCATAACGCGCTGGTCGGCAACAAGTGCAACTTGCTCAAAAATAGGAATAGTGAAATAAACGCCAGGGCCTTTCGTGCGACTGTATTTTCCCAAACGCAACACAACAACTTTCTCCCATTGCAGCGCGATATGAATCGACATACTCGCAAGCACTGCAATAAGAAGAGAGCCACCAAGCGTCCATACGGTTGCGTCCCCGAAAGCTAGGCGACACGCACCGAACGCGATGAGGAATGCTGCCGAGAAAACGAATACGGAAAACAACACCGATCCGTTTTGCGATGTCTTGCGGTCGGTTCGCGAATTATATTTCTCAATAGAAGCCACCTTTTGAGCGCGACGTTCACGCCTTGTGGCCTTTTCCTCTTTCATTCAGATTCCTTTTCTCGGAGAGAATCGCCTGGGATTCCAGCTGAATCGCATACGCCACATCGAGCATACGCAGGCGCACCTCATCGAGCGACATACCCATCGACATGCATCGACGAATAGCATCGTCCAAAACCGTGTCGACCGCTGACAGCATGTCCTCGCACGATTCACGCGCTACTTCTTTAACGAAAACGCCACGGCCACGCACGCTCACCACATACCCCGAGTGCTCGAGATCGACATAAGCTTTGCTAACCGTGTTGTAGTTGATCGACAAATCCGCCGCGAGGCTACGCACGCTCGGCAGTTGCTCGCCTGGCTCATAGTGGCCGGTTTTGATGAGGTAGACGAATCGATTGCGCAGCTGGACCCACACCGGTAAACCCGACGTTTCATCTAGCTTAAAATTTTGCATGCGCACCCCATCAAGTACTATTGGCTAACACCATGATTGTAGCGAAAAAGTCCCGCTAATGCAGGCCGGCGCTCACAAGGCATAAGCGCAAAGCAAGACCGCCGAAAACGCACAGAACGTCAGAGACAGGAAGCGTGTCAGCTTGTCGAAGCGACGCGGGCGCAATTTCTCGGATAAGGGGAATGAGCAAACCGCACATCACCACCCCACCAAGAAACCACGCCTCCAAATCGCCTGAAAACAGCAGCATGCATGAATCGGCCGCACGCCCGCCGCGGTTCATCGCGCCCACCAGAAATGACGCAAGAAGACACGCCTCAATCGCCAGGACAGCAATATGCCCCCAACGCAATGCCGCATTTGCGCCTTCGAGCATCCAGGTGTCACGCAAGAGCGAACCTGCAAACGCACAGCCCGAAAAGCCCATCGACAACGCCGAAACAACGAAAAGAGCGACTATAAGGGGGCTCGTCCAAAATGCGACAGCCTGCGTCGACATGAGATATACGCCGGTATAGGTCATAACAGCAATGGAAAGCAACACGCACGCAATCTCGCCGACCCTGCGCGCAACAATCGGAACCCGCACGCGCCCGGCAAAAAAATTCGCAAAAACAAGAAATCCCGAACACGCGATAAGCGCAGTAAGGAACATTGTTCCGTATGCGAGCACCGATACCGACGACGGCCGCACAAACAGCATTACAAAACGTTCCGGCTTCCCCAAATCAAGAAGCAGACACAACGCACCGCACAAAACGATGACGAAGCCCCATAGAAAACATCGGTTTCGCCATTCGTCAAACGCTGCCACCTCGATTTCATTGCAATCAAGCGCGCAATGAAACACGAGGCTCGCGAATGCGGCTATGAGCAGCAAACCCGAGCCGAAGCCGCCCAAGAATAAATACACTATGACAAAAGCGCTGAACATACCCTCCCCTTTGCAACGCATTGTCCCATACGCATCGTCGCAAAAGGAATAGCCAATCGCAAGCGCGAATTAATCCGCGCGATAGGCAAACGTGCCATCCGATTCGTTGAATGCGATGCCGAAGCGCGCAGCAAGCGCCCGTTCGAGCCCGAACACCAAATCGCCCACGCCTCGATAGTAGTCAGTTTTCGCGTGCTCATTCACCAAAAAGCGCCACGCAGAAACCCAGGGGAGCATATGTTGTGCCAGGAATTGCTCAAGGGCCGTCGCCGTCGCGCCCGCAGACGCCGCATCGTTTTCCTGAATTCCACGCACCTGTTCTCGCATGAGATGCGCGCAGAACGCCAGCATGAGGCCAAGCGCATCATCGGGCTCTTTGCCGGATCGCTCGAATTCCAAGCCCCATCGTGCATATTCGCGATGCACGGCAATGGTCGAACGGCCAAACATCGTGGAATTTGGCTCGGTGTAAACCGATTCCACGATTGGCGCTTCCGGCGTGCCCACTCCCGCGAAAAGCCGCAGCCAATCGCGAGCCGCCTCGTTTGCCGCAATGCAGGGATCCTGGACATTTGAGCACCACGACGAAAGCAATTCGAGACCGCCTCGAACCGCAGGGTCGTCCCCGCCAAAAGGAGATTCCGAAAACGCATCGACTTTCACGCATTGGGCAATCCACGTCTCATCGGGCTCGCACTGCACAAGACGCGCGACCAAATCGAAAGCAACGCTCGCCGAGGCGAGCTCCTCACTGTTCATCCCCATTCGGAATCCCTCCAAACAACAAAGGGAGGAGCATGCGCCCCTCCCCCGAATTGACGCCACTAGAGCTCTTCGTCCAAGTTTACAACGGAGCCCGTGCCTTCTCCCGATTTCTGGGCATTGGGATGCGGATTGACAATAAAGTTCGCGCCCGTGCTGTTTTTCGGCAGGGGCTCGATTTCGACGTTGCCCTCGCCGTATTTGACAATGAGCTCGTCTTTTTCACCCCAATCGAGAGCGCGCATCGGGCAAGCCGTGACGCAAATTGGCTTACCGCCCGCAGCGATTTCCGCCGCGCACATGTCGCACTTGTTCACCAGGCCCGTTTCTTCAACGAACGTAGGGACGCCATACGGGCATGCCGTGATGCACGTTTTGCAACCAATGCACGTCTCTTGGTCAATCTTGACAACACCCGTTTCCTCGTCTTTGGAAATTGCGCCCGTCGGACAATTCCCCAAGCAGGCAGGAGCATCGCAATGGTTGCACGCCATCGAAACCTTATAACCAAACACTCCATTCGGGACGTAGCTTCCCGCTTCGTTTTTCTCCCATGTGCCACCTTGGTACTCAAACACACGACGGTACAGATTATTCACACCAAGCTTATAGGTCTCCTTGCAGGCAACCTGGCAGGTTTTGCAACCCGTGCATTTGGAAGAATCGAAATAGAACGCATACTGAACCGTTTTTGCCATGACAATCGCCCCTTTCTATTCTTCCTCGATACCGACAGGCATCACGATCGGGCATTCCTTATCGGGAACGAGCTTGATATCGCCCGTGTATTTCTCAACTTGCACAATTGTGCCCGTCCAAGACTGGGATGCTTGGCCAGAGGCCTTCGGCGCCTGCAAAACATTCGGGTCGCCGCCTAGGTCGATGCCCGTAGCTTCATCAATGCGAATCCAAGCACCATCCTGCATGGCGACGGAACCAGGAACAATGGTCGGCAAAACTTTTGCCGGACGAAGAACCTTGCCGTAGGGACTGCTCATAAGAACGATATCGCCGTTCTTGATGCCACGCTCTTCCGCGTCGATGGTCGATATGAAGCACTCCTGAGGGAATGCTTCGCGCAGGCTAACGACATTGTCGTTTACCGTGTGGGCGCGGCGCAGCGAATGAGGAGTCCAGAGCAGCAGCGGATATTCGTCGGTCTGAGCACCTTGCCCCTGTTCGGGATCACCCTGCTGCCATTTCGCGATAGGCGAAATGGTGGAATAGCCCAAAGCGTTGGTCAATGCGGCGCACGTCGCGCTATAAATCTCGAATTTGCCAGAAGTCGTTGCCAGAGGATTCTTTTCCGGGTCAGCATAGAATGCTTTCCAGGGAACGCTGGTAAGGCTGTCGTCTTTCTTGCGGGGAATCTTGAACATACCCTTTTCTTTGAATTCGGCAACCGTCATGAGACCCTCTTGCGGTGCACCCTCAACACCAAGCTCGTCGATATCGTCCTGTGTGATGGTGAGCAGCGGCGCATATGCCATGGTGTCCGCATCGGTCATGTACATAGCACCGGCGAGAGACGAATACGTACGCTCGGCGTCGGTCATGGTGTTGACGGTCTTCGGATCGACATCGAGGCGCTTCGCGAGCTCCTCAGCGATGTAGCCCTCGGGCTTCGACTCGTACAAGGGTTCCATAATCTGATCGGCCCAGTACACGGTGTCGGAATTGTTCATCCATGCGAGGTTGCCCTTTTCCCACCACGTCACAACAGGCAAAACTATGTCGCAATACTGGCGAGATGGGTCAAAGAACGGATTTGCGCCCCACACAAAATCGACCTTACGGAACGCCTTAATTCCAGCGTTCACGTTCGGAAGAGAATTGAGCGAGTTCTCGTAGCCGCCAGCATAGATGACATGAATGTCGAGCTTATGCTTGCCGCCAGGCCACGTATCGCGACCATATTCGCCGTCGAGGATAGACTGCCAACACTCGGAATAGTCAACCTTTTCCCATGCGGTGGGGTCTTCCATCTCGCTCCACAATGGAACCGAGCTCAACGATTTCGGAGTAAGAGGGTTTGCGGGGTTCTTCTTGAAGCCATCAGAAGAGTCACCCGCCATGCAATAAGGCGCAAGAGACATGCCTTCGTGCAAACCAACCCATGACGCATAGTTGCCTGGCGTGCCCATGCCGCCGTGCATAAACGCCAGCGTGTAGAAGGCCTGGGCAAACATTTCACCTGCAGGAATTTTCGTAGTGGATTGCCCTGCGAAGAAATTCGTCTTCTTGGATGCGTGAATCTCCTCAGCCAGGCTGCGAATCTTGTCGGCGGGTACGCCGCAAATTGCTTCCGCCCACTCGGGAGTCTTCGGGGTGCCGTCATAGGTGCCCAGAACGTAATCTTTGAAATTGTCTTCAGCGGGAGCGCCCTCAGGCATATGGTCGGCATCGAAGCCAACGCAATACTTGTCGAGGAAGTCCTGGTCATATAGTCCGTTTTCGATTTGGTGGTACATCATGCCGATACAGAAGGCGGTATCGGTGCCGGGACGAATGGGAATCCATTCGTCGGCCAAAGCCTGCGCCGTCTGATTGAGCCAAGGCTCAATAATGACGACTTTCCCGCCCGCCTGGCGTGCGGCATCGAGCTGATGAGGCGTCTGACCGCCCTTATTGGCAGCCCAATTGCAGCCGAACATGATATGCAGATCACTATCCTGCAGGGATAACGAATCAGGGGCGGCAAGCATTCCGCCGGTCATCGTCATTTCAGGAATTGGCCACGAACCCAAAGAGACGGTTCCAAGCTCATGGTGCACAGCGCCGCCCTTGGCGTTAAGCAGGCAAATCACCGGATCGAAATATGTGTCTCCGATGTCGCTATATGCCGCAGCAAGAATGGACTTCGGCCCATAATTGTCATAGGCTTTCTTCATTTCGGCAGCGATATAATCGAGCGCTTCATCCCAGCTGATGCGCTCCCACTCATCCTTGCCGCGCAGCTCCCCGTTCGGATTATCGGGGCTCCAGTTTTTGCGCTTCATGGGATATTTAACGCGAGCTGGAGAGAGCATGTTGCCGATTTGCGCACGTCCGCGTGGACATGCTCGACGCTGAGGAACCTCAATCGAGTCCTCGTCTTGCTCATCGGTGCGAATCTTCAACGGCACGCCATCTTCAACGTACACCCTCAAAAGACAACGTGACGAACCGCAGCTGCAGTTGTTCATGCATGCGCCCGTAAGCCACATTCCCTTTTCGCCCGACGCTTCCTGCCCTGCTCCCTGTCCACCGCCAGATGAACAGCTCGTCAAGCCAACAAGCGATGCCGCCCCTGCCGACAGAGCGCTCCACTTAACGAAATTACGGCGAGTCAACGATGTATCCACGTTTCCCCCTTCAATCGTCTCCCCCCAGACGATTCAGCCTCCCGGCCCATCGCCCGAGACTCAGTTTAAGTATCCTAACTGTCTTATTTTTTTAGGACACTTAATTAAGTTTCATGCTATCCATATACTCTTCATATGTCAATGTCAACGATTATCCTACTTATAGTATAATATAATTCAAGACAGACTATTGCCTTGACCGTGTCATATGATAGAGTGACAGTTGTCATAGAAGCTACAGTAAGGGGGGATGCCGTGAGATTCATCCTAGCGTTCGCTGTTTCGCTTTTTGTTGCTCTCATCTGTACAGATCAATTGAAAAAAACACCAACCGTTTTTTATTCGCTTTCAATCGCGGCCGTTGCGGTCTATGTTTACGGTATCTCACAGGGTCCAGCTGTCGGCTTCTGGGGCTTTTTCATCCCATTCATGCAACGCTGCACGCTCGCAATGGCATTCTTTGCCATCGTAATGTTCGTCGGCGTTTTCGACGAGAATTCCCTTGTTCGCAAAAAGTTGCTGCCTGTTCGTCGCCAGCTTTCAATTTGCGGCTGCCTTCTTTGTCTGGCCCATGTTTTCTATTACGCGAAAACCTATCTTGTTCAGCTCGAAAGCTCTCCGCAATTGCACTTTTCCGGCACTTCGGGAAACTTAATTCTTTCTCTCACTATTTCCGTAATCCTCGTTCTTCTGCTTGCCATCCTCGGCATCACGTCCTGCACTTTCGTGAAAGCGAAAATGAAGGCTTCCTCGTGGAAGAATATCCAGCGGCTGTCGTACGCATTCTTCACGCTCATCATTGTGCACTTGGGAATAATCCTCGTGCCGCCTGCACTTTCGGGCAATACACCGGCCATCGAAAGCGTCGTTGTGTGGGGACTCGTGTTCGCCTTATATGCGGTGCTAAAAATCAAAAGAGAGATCAAACTGCACCGAGCGACAGATATGGCATAGCCTACGAGGGAAGCTTGTCCATTCCCCAACGCCGTGCCCTATCGGCAAAACATCTTCATCGTGCCAGCCGAATGCCGCACCTAACGAGCATGAAATTCCAGCGCATCAAAGCATATCGGGCGACAAGCGCAGCATAATTCATAGGCAAGTTGATCAATTCCATTTGTGGCCATCCATCTTGTCGTCCATTTTTCGCAAATGCCCGCCGCACGCGCGTGCTGTGTGGGTATAGTGGATTGCGTGCGAATCACAGCGCGAAAAGAGCTCGCGCCCACAAACAGGAAGGAATACGCCCATGCAAACCGAAGAATTCTTCCTGTTCGATACGGTGAACACCATCACGGCACCCGCGCTCGACCCCGACACTATGGCAGCCGTGAAGAACGCATGCCTTCGCTACGAAAAGCTGTTCTCACGCTTCGATGAGCAATCGCAACTCTTCCGCATCAACAACGCCCATGGCACACCGGTCGATGTCGACTCCGAATTGGCCCAGTTCATCAAAACGTCGCTCGCCTACTGCGAAGCATCAAACGGCCTGTTCGATATCACGATGGGGTCGGTCACGCGCCTGTGGAATTTCAAGAATGGCACCATTCCCGCCAAGGACGACGTGCACGCCGCCCTTGAGCACGTAAACTGGCGAGGCGTGCACGTCACCGACTCAACTGTGCAGCTCGATGACCCCGATGCATGCCTCGAGCTCGGCGGCATCGCGAAGGGATACATCGCCGATGGCGTGCTCGACGTGCTTGCGCGTCACGGCGTCGAACACGCCATCGTGAACCTGGGCGGCAACGTGGCCGTCATGGGCGGGCGCCCCGACGGCACGCCATGGCAGGTGGGCCTGCGCCAGCCGATCGCCTCGCACGGCATTCCCGTGACGGCAACGTTCGCGGCGGTGGGCGTGGCATCGGGTTCAGTAGTCACGAGCGGCGTGTACGAACGCGCGTTCACAAGCGACGGCAAGGCGTACCACCACATTATCGACCCCCGCACGGGATTCCCCGCTGAAAGCGACGTGGTAAGCGCCACGGTCGTCTCGCACACGTCACTCGAAGGCGACGGCTATTCAACTTCGCTCATTTTGATGGGCGTCGAGGGCGCGCTGCAATTCGCCGCACAGCACCCCGAAATCGACATCGTGCTCGTCGATGCGCAGGGCCGCGTATTCGCCACGCCAGGCATAGGCAATCGCGTTCCGTTCCGCCTGTTCAACAGCGAGAAATAACGGTTTCGCACAATAAGGAACAACGGACCCGCACAATCGCGGATCCGTTGTTTCACTTCTTTATTCTGGCCGGAAATGCGCACTTCGAATTCGGCCGTCCTGTCGATTCCCAAAAATAATTCAGTCGCTCTACCAATTTCCAAAGATAAACCGCTGAATGTCTTGGTTGAGCATGAGTATGAAGAATCCTATGAACAGCGCCATGCCCGTCATGGTCATGATATTCATAGCCTTATACCCCACCTGGCGTTTCGTAAGCTTCTGGAAAACCTCGATCACGAAACGGCCGCCATCGAGCGGCGGAATAGGCAGCAAATTCATGATGCCGAGCGACACCGAAATCATCGACATGAAGAATAGGAACTCCAACGGGCCCGCATCGGCATACTGTTTCGAAAGCACCGCCATACCCATGACGCTCGTCGAATTCGACACGGTGTCAGCCGCGGTTTGCGGGTTGAACAGCCCCGCCACGGCCACGGCAACCATGCCGATGTAGTTGAACCCGGCGCTAATGGCGGTTCCCACGTCGACATTCACATGACGAACCACTTCGCCCGCCTCGTTCACCATATCGATGCCGAACACCGAATAGATGAGCACAAACGCCACAATCGCGAACAGCAGATTCATGAAAATGCCCGCGAGCAGAATGACGCAGCGCTTCCAAAACGGCTGCGCACGATAGGTTTGCGCACGTTCGGCCAGGTAGAGCTCATGCGCGTCGTCAAATGGGCGGGGCGACCCCTCGGCCAGGTCGATTCCTTTGCGCTTATCCTTGAAGGTGCGCGTGCGGAATACGTTGTGCTCGTCGGTTTTCTTCGGACCAACAAGGCAGCCCCATTCCTCAAGCACGTAGAGCGCCTCAATCGCCTCGTCGAGCGTGATGCCCATCTTCTCGGCGACATCGTCGGCGTACACCGTGCCGTTGGCATAGGCGAATGCGAGCGCGTCTTCGAGATGCGGGTCTTCAGGGCCCGGCTCCATGCCGCACACCTTCGCGTAGCCGCCAAGGGGAATCGCCGTGACGCCGAACTTCGTGCCGCGCCAGGTGAAGCCAATGTTCGGGCCCGGCAAGCCCAGCATGAACTCGGTCACACGCACGCCGAAGGCGCGCGCCGCGAGGAAGTGGCCGCCTTCATGAATGAAGACAAGCACAGAAAGCACTATGACGATGTAGAGAACCATCAAGACGACGTCCATCTATGGCCTTTCGTTCGGGATGCGTCCGGGCGAGGCGCCGACGAGCTGGCCGCGTGACCCTTCGCATCGACCCTGAGTCCGCACCGATTCCGCCGCTCGACAGAAGCGCGCCACTCGTACCACGGCCGAAGCGCCTCGCACGCCCCACAACCTTTTCTGTATTTACTATTTCCGTATGCGATTATGCCAAGTCCAGACACGTGCGAGCAATGCGTTGCCACGCTGTCGCGAAACGAACAGAAGAACGCCAGGCGCGATGGCGCGATGGCGCGATGGCGCGATGGCGCGATGGCGCGATGGCGCGATGGCGCGA
>OLNG01000030.1_pt1 | contig 140846 bp, 113 predicted proteins | sample 1643091 | NCBI WGS metagenome assembly OLNG01 (sample SAMEA3136661, study PRJEB25190) | human gut metagenome | biome: human gut; feature: human-associated habitat; material: faeces | place: Austria | collected 2013 | reverse complement strand
CGGATCGGTCGTGGCTGTCAACTGCTTCGTGGCCACGCCCTCGGACAGATCCACGCTGTAATCCGACTGATCAATCTTAACAGACTTGGTTTCGACCGGAGGCTCTTCGCCGCCGATGTTGGCCATCTTCACGCTGAACATGTCGTCATCGGACTTCTCGAAGGAGTTATTCACCTGAGAACCGGTGTCCGGCAGGTCAGCATTGTCGTTCATTGCCAGATCGTACGGCAGGGAATCCATGGCGGACAGACCGAAGGTGGCTGCCAGTTCGATGCCGATGCCGCTCGAGGCAATGCGGTCAGCGGTGGTGCCGATCTCTTCCAGCGGGATGGCGATCTCGTAGTGATCATCCATCTGAGCGGAATTGTGGCCCTTCTCGTTGAAGTTGACCCACTTGGCCTTGTTCTGGTTCTCGGCCTTCATATCGCCGATGAAACGACCGTTGTTTTCACCCCAGCCACCGTCGATGCCGATGACATCCTTGCTTAGAATGCCATTGCCATAGCCGAACTTGATGTTCGACTTCTTGGTGTTGGTGGCGGCGTTAGCAGCCGGACCATACGCAGCCTTGGAGTTCAGACCAGTCTCGTCGCCCTTGTAGATCCACGGACCGTTGGAGCCGTTGGTGGAGATGGTCACCACATTGTTGAGCTTCTGCTCGCCGCCCCAAGTGATGTTGGATGCCCACAGGGAACCGCCGGTCTGCAGACCGCCGTTGTTGCCGATGCGGGTGCTGTCATCTTTGGTGTCGATGGCGATGTGGAACGGCAGGTTCTGGGTCTGCCACAGGTGGCCTTGGCTCAGGGGGTAGTCGTCGCCAGTGTCGACGACATCCTGCACGTTAGTCATTTCCCACATGAGGTAGAGGTTGTCGTCATCGTAGGCGCCATACAACGCATACAGATCGATCGGAACCTCATACATGGAATTCGGGCGGTACACGCGCGGATCGTCGTTGGCGGCGCCCTGCGCGATCAGCATGGAGCTGTCCCAGTCAGCGATGCTCGCGTCCTTTCCGGCGTTGAAGTTGATGGTCTTCTTGACGCCCATGCCCACCTTGTTGGTACTGTACTGCGCGGCAAGGTTCTGCTTCGGGACCTCCACCTTCTTCACGGTCACGGAAGCGCTCAGCGCCTGACCCTTCTTGACCTTCTTGCCATCCTTGGCGGCGGTGCCGGTCACCTTGACGGTAGCGGTCTCGCCGATGGAAAGAGTTTTACCAACGGAAATGACCTTTCCGTCAGTGAAGGAGCCGCTCTCGCCCTCGGTGGTGGTGTACTTCAGATTGTCGGCATCCTGCGCGCGCAGCGTGACCTTGACATTGTCGGAAGAGAATTCCTTGGAAGCCGCTTCCACGGACACGTTCGGATCGGATTCGCCCTTCACGTAGAAGACGCTGACCGCGCCGCCCTTGGCGGTACCGGAAACGATCTTATGGTTGGAGACCACAAGCTGGCCGCCATTGACCTCATCCGGGTAGGTGCCATCGTCAAGTGTGGTTTCCATGCCGGAAAGGCTCTTGTCGCCACCCATGTTGGCAATGACCACACCATCGTTCTGAATGCCATCAGACGTGGAGCGCTCAATCATCAGGCAGGACTTGTCGCCGCAGTTCTGCAGGTTCTCGCCCTTGCCATCCATGGCGTTACGGAAGTGGTTGACTGCCGCGACGGACTTGTTCTTCCACATGTCGTCACCGGCGTCACCCAGCTGGGACTGCTCGGCGAACTGCGGGTTGGTGCCGCCAGAGCCCTTCGGACGGTTGAAGTACAGCGGAGCGCCGGCCCTACGGGAACCAACGACCGCCCAGCCCATCATGATCTGATAGTCGGTGAGGCCGGTGGATTCCTTGTCGCCGTTGGCGTAGTTATCGTGGGACTCAACCCAGGTGACCAGCTGGTCTTCGCTTGCGCCGCCGGTATCGATGTTCTTCACCATCTTGACGTCAAGGTTGTTCGAGCCGACAGCGGCGCGAATGGTCTTGCCGTAGTTGGAAGCGGTGTTGCCGCCGCCATCGGAGGAATTGTCGCGGAACATGTTGGCGTATGCCTTGTAGTCAAGGCCGGAATCGCCCTGCAGCACCTCGCCGTACTGGAACTGGGAGCCGTTCTTCAGAATGGTGTTCCAGTAGTTCGACTGCTTATTGTCGAAGACTTCGGTCGGCAGCTCGACGTGCTTTGCCGCATCGTAGCGGAAGCCGTCAACGCCGTCCGCCACAGCGGTCTTCAGGAACTTCTGCATACGATCGGCAACAGCCTGGTTCTGCGTATTCAGATCCCACAGGCCAAGCAGGTGGCACTGCGTCACCTTGTAACGGTTGGAATAATCGTTGATTTCACCGTTGGGGCCGTCGCAGCCGGTACGCTTGTGGAAGTACTCCTTGTTCTGCCAATCGGGGTCGATGGCGTTCCAATCGGAGGTGAAGTGGTTGGCGACCACATCCACGATCACACGCACACCATACTTATGGGCGGTGGCGGTCATTTCCTTCAGGTCAGCCTCGGTGCCGACCACGAAGTTGCCGATGGAGGTGTTCGCCGGCTGGTACACGTAGTACCAGTTCTCGGTGAACTTCTTGCCGTTGGCGGCGACTTCCTTGATCTTGCTCATAGGCTCGGTCTGCACGGAAGTGTAGCCCGCCGCGGCGATCTCAGGCATGTGCTGCGTGATGGTCTTGAACGACCACATCCATGCGTGCAGGATGGCGCCGTTCTTCATGTGCTTGGTCAGACCGTACTGGTTACGGGCCGCTTCGAAAGAAGAATTTCCGATGGTGTCCTGGTAGCTGTCACGATCGGCGGCAAGTGCGGTGGATGCCACACCCATACCGCCGAACAGCGTGGCGACCGCCACTGTTCCCGCTGCGACCTTCTTCCAGGTCTTGACGGCGCGTGCTTTACGGGCCGCGCGTCTGCGCTCCGCACGAGTCATCAGCTCAGGCTGATTCTCATGAGGAGGCTCTTTTCTGGTGAGTGCGTTCGCCATACCCGCGAACGTATGAGTGCTAAGTCGCACCTTACCCTCCCTGCTTCCTTGCATCTAACTTTGACAACGTTTGCCACTAGCAGACGTTGCGTCAAAAATACCACATTTTTCCTTTGAAAAATGAGTGATTTTTATTGAAAAATGGCGGTTAAAACGCAATTGTTTTCTGCTCTGTTGCAAACGCTGTCAGCAACAGATACACTCATACCAGCACCCCGTAGCACCCACTATCGTTGCAAATTCACATATGCAAACGTTTCAGAAAATTTTCCAACCAATACCACCTTGCGACGCAAAGCACCCTCGCCCCATCCCACGCCACCGACAGCCCACCCCCAACAATCCTGAAATTAATCTTTCAAGAGATGCTCAAAAAGGGCTTCTTTACCTCTTATGGCATGCAACATGCCAATCAAATCAAAATATCAATAATAAAAAATGGGTGAATATCACAAACACGCTCGGACTCAAAAAAATAGAGTAGGGCCAAGCTATGGTGAATCAATCCATGGACCTAAAAGAATTATCAGGCAACGATTTGGGAGCGGATGGGGGCGGGGGTTACCGTACGGTGCTTGCGCATGCTTTTCAGGATTTTACGGATCGCACCGTTCGTCTGTTCGGCGGCGACGCAGAACATGCTGAATTCGCGGCCATGCGGGTCGGCGATGTCCTTCGGCTGGGGAATCATCGGACGAATCATCGAGGACTTCTTGATTACCGACTGAAGACGTTCCTGGATGGTCAGTCCGGCAATCATATTGTTGCGAGCGCAGTAATCGCACATATTCGCGAAATCGTCAAGCAGGAACGTGTATCGTACGGCGGCTGGCGCCAACGTGACGATTTCCTTGCGCTGCTGCTTTTCGAAGCAGAGGATCAGGTCGGCTTCGTCGGCCATCTGTCGGGTCAGTCGTCGGGAACGGAAGCCGCTCGACTCAATGCCGACGCTTTGCATAAGGCGGCCGCTCGACGGATCGATCGGATGCATCGGCAAACCACGCGTGCCGGCGCTTGACACCTGCACGGTGGTGCCGTTCAGATAGTGGGTCATCAGAAGCTCGCCCATAGGGGAACGGCAAATGTTGCCCGTGCAGACGAACATGATGTGCATGCCTAAACCCCTTAACCGTTCTTCCAACGTTTCGTGTTGCGGTTTTGCGAAATCCACCATGGCTTCCGCAACCCGCCAAACGGAAATTTTAGCGCGAGGCGTTCCCCGCATGCGGCAAATCGTCCAATACGCGCAGAATCATTGCAGAAATTCGGCGCGGGCGGTGGCGGTCAGCGAATAGCGGATCGGGCGGGAGCCGTGGAACTCGAGCAGGTTCCTGTTCACCAGTTCCGCGAGCGCGGTGTTGGTCTTCCGCTCCCCCACGCCAAGCCATTCGCGCATTAGGCGGCGCGATATGGGTTTCGGAGCATCGTCGAAAAGCTCCTCCTGCAGCAGGAAGTACAGCATGTTCCGCTGCAGTTCCGTAATGCCCTGCGTTCGCGCATAATGTTCAAGCCTCTTCCGCGCGGTGTCAAGCAGGGTTTTCTTCTCGCCGAGCACAGAGATGATGTTCTTCTGGGCGGTGGCGATAAAACGGATCATCCGATATGAGAACAGCGAGACGTCAGAACAGTTCAGCGGATGCTGCGCATCATCAAACGCCTTGTAATACCGGCCTTTTGCGTCGGCGATAACCGGACTCAGGCTGATCGCCGTCGGTATGGACAGGTGCTTGCTCAGCTGCAGAGCAAGCAGGAACCGGCCCGTCCTGCCATTGCCGTCATAGAACGGGTGAATGCATTCGAAGGCGTAATGGCACATCACAGCCCGCAGCAGCGGAGGAATCGCCTCATCCGAAAGCAACGCCAGCCATTTGGTCAATTGCACTTGGATTTCCGATTCCGGCCATGCGCCTTGATGAATCTCCCGGTCAAAGCCGTCACACACAGAGACTTGCTTGGCTCTGAATACCATTCCGTCAGGCTTGTCTTCCTCCCGTAGTTCCCCAGCCATCACCTGATCGTAAATATTACGTATGTCATGCAACGTTTTCGGTAGTTCCAACGTTGCGGAATTTTCGCCGGAGAGTCCGAGAAAGAGTTTGGCAAGCTCACTCAACCGCTTGTGCGGCCCGTCCGCGACCGCCGCATCCAACGCGTCTGAGATTTCCTTGCGCGTGGTGTGCACGGCTTCTATGGAGTTCGTGCTCTGCATTTCCGCGCCGATGAGTTCCATCAGATACGCCCTGCGGGCAATCGGCGGCAATGCGGCCCACAGCGATTCGACCTGCACTTCCATGCCACGGACCGAATCCATGACGTTCAACAGTTCCCTGAACGCCACGGCGAACATCTCATGACCTTCGAATTCAATACCTGACCGGTATGTTGAATAGCCGTTGAGTCTTTTTTGGTATTCCTCCTCAGCCGCATCCTTCGGCTTGGCCGTGGATGATGACATTGCCAATGTCTGCCGTATGCTTTTGTACTCCATAACCATCATCCTTATAACCGTCATTTGTGCAGAATATGCAGGTTCGGGGTGAATATAGACTATTCCTATACCTACATAATGTCAAAAATGTCGATATAGCAGCAGGCGTGTTTGCGGCTATTGGTACGTTGAGGGGCATATGTGGGGATACGTGCGGATATGTTTGCTATGCGCAGATATGTTCAAGCGCAGATTAGGTGCGGGTCAGGCGACTTCGAGCGTGGCGAGGAGAGCGCGGTGGTCGGAGCCGGCGATGTACTTGGTTTCCAGATCGCCCACGTTCACGCCCTTGTCGTGCACGATATGGTCGATTTCGGCGATCGGCATCATGGCCGGGTACGTCATGTGCAGGCCTTCGCCCGCCTGCTGGCCGGAATCCAGGAAGCGGCTGCCGAGCAGGTATCGGAAGCTGGCGTGGTCCCATGTGGAGTTGAAATCGCCCATCAGCACGTACAGATTGTCGTAATGCTGCAGTTGGGCGAGCGAGTCGAGACTACGGTTCCACAGACCTTGGTTGCGGGGGCGCGGCGAGAACGGGTGGACGGAGCCGAAGCGCACCTTGCTGCCGCCGAAATCGATCGTCGCGGCGGAAACGCTGCTTGATTCCACGGGAATGAGGTTCTGTTTGGCGTTTTCCATCGGCGCGGCGCTGTACAGCACGTTCACACCGCCGTTGTCATGCCACGTTTGCTGCGCGGCCACGGAATACGGCAGATAATTGGCGATTCCGGCGCCGTTGAGCCGGTTGAGCAAGTCCCATGACACTTCCTGCAGCGCGAGCACTTCCACATGCTCGTTTTTGACGATTTCGACGATCCGATTGGCGTCGGCATGCCCTTCCTTGGTGTTGAAGGTCATGATGCGGGCGTACCGGTCGGACGTGTTGGGCAAGCCGTCGGACGAGACCTGCGTGACTGCGGTGCTGGCCGCGTCGGAAATCGTTTGCTGCGGCCTGATATAACCCCAATGCCAGCCGATTTGCACAACCACGCACACCACGCTGACGGTGGCGAGTAGGACGCGTCCGCCTATTGCACGGACGGCTATCGCGGTGATCGCAATAATCAAAGACAGCATGCCCAGCCACGGCATCAGCGCGACGATAAGCGGCACGTACCGTTTGCCGTCGAGGTTGTTGGGCAGCATGCGCAGCAGCATGGCCAGCAGGATGACGGCGGTGGCCAGCCAGAGCACCGCGGTCAGAAGGTGTGTCGCTGCGGTACGGCGGGTCATGCCATGTTGCGCGCGGTCGAGGGGACGACTGGCGCATGCTTTGTCGAGCCGCGCGCCCAGATCCTCGATTTCGCTTTCGCTTGTGCGTTCGCGTTCGGCATCGTTATTGCCGCCGCTCTCACGCTCGCTTTCGCCGGTTTGCCGCATGGTTGCCTTTCATTACGCTCCCGTTCACCATACGCAACACGGCACGGGTGCGCCACCTCCTTCCCGCGAGGTTCACAGTGCTTTTACGTGCACCCGTACCGCATGCCACTATGCGGACATTTCTCTCTCATTTCCTGCTGCGGGGAATGGCGGCACTTGAGCGAACCACGCTCAGGACATGCCTACGGGACGGCGAAAATACGGGTATGGGCGAGTAGGTCAGGCTAGGCGGCGTGGGGGTGGACGCGATTGAGTGCGCGCTGGACGGTGTCGCGGGTGGAGCCGGCGCCGTTGCCGCGGACGCCGAAGAAGACCATGACCACCATGATGAAGCAGATGGTGGCGCTCACGCGCAGCGCCCACTGGATGCCGAACACGTTCGCCACGGCATACATGTTCTTCGCGCCGCCGATCGCAGCCCAGCGCAGGGCGGTAAACGTTTCCATCAGAATCACCAGCACGGGTGCGCCGATGGCACCGGCAATCTGGCGGACCGTGTTCGTAACGGCCGAGCCGTCGCTCACCTCCTCAGGTTCCAGACAGTTCAGCGACCACGTGGTGATCGGCATAAGCACGAATCCCATGCCGATCTGGCGCACGAACTGCCAAATCGACACCCACCAAATCCATGAGGTCATGGAAATCAGACTCATCATAATGGTGCCGAACAGCAGGGTGATCGAGCCGATCAGCGCCACCGGACGCGCGCCGAAACGGTCGAGTGCCTTGCCGCCGAAGAACTGCGCAATGCACTGGCCGAACGCGCCGGGCAACATCACCAGACCGCTGATCGTGGCGGAATAGCCTCGGCAATCCTGAATGTAGAGCGGCATGACCACCATGATCGAACTGAACGCGAAGAACGACAGCGCGGCGGTGACGGTGCCGACGGTGAAGCTCTTGTTTTTCAGCACGCTCAGGTTGAGCAGCGGAGGCTGCTTGGACGGGTCGGCAGCCTGCCTGCGAGCGCCGTGGATCTGGCGCAGCACGAACCAGACGATGCCGACCAGGCCGATGAGCATGGCGAGCCACACCATCGGATGCGTGAACGGATACGATTCGATGTTCGTGAAGCCGAACATGAGGCCGCCGAAGCCGAAAATCGACAGGCCGACGGAGAAGAAATCGGCTTTTGCGGACGCGTCGCGCGTGCCGAAATTACGCAAGCCGAAAATCGCCAAAAACAGTGAAATCACGCCGATGACCGTCAGCGTGAGGAAGATTGATCGCCAACCGTTCAAATCGGTTTGCACACCACCCAACGTGGGGCCGATCGCGGGCGCGACGCTCATGGCCATGCCGACGGTGCCCATCGCCATGCCACGGCGCGAAAGGGGGTAAATCGAAAATACCGTGATCTGCAGGACCGGCCACATCACGCCGGTGCCGACGGCTTCCAGCAGACGGCCGATCAAAACCAGTACGAACGATGAGCCGAGCCAGGCGAACACCGAGCCGAGCGTGAACACCGCCATCGATGCAATCACGATCTGGCGGGTGGAGAATCGGCGGGTCAGGTAGGCGGTGAGCGGCACCATAACGCCCATGACGAGCTGGAAAATCGACGTCAGCCATTGGCCGGTCGTCACGGAAATGCCGAAATCGGACACGATGGTGGGCAGTGCGGCGCTCAACTGCAGCTGCGTGAAGTTGCCGACGAACGTGATAAAGGTGAGAATGGCGATCGATACGAACGCGGCATGCGTCAGATGGTCGTTTTTATACGATTCCTCGCCGGTAAGTGGCTGGGACAGGCCGTGGGTGCGGCCCTGTTTCGCGTTTATTTTCTTTTCCGGCTTCACTTCCGACCTCTTCTCCGGTTTCGACGGCAACCGACTGCTCTCCATCACTCATCCGCGCATACTCGCAGCGCATTGCGCAACTCCTACAAAAACAGACTCAAAAAGTCTAGTACTACGGGTGGTCGAACGCGAGATGAAACTATTCGAACACGTTCAATTCCAATTCAATCGAGAAAAATTGGCAAAACTTCGTATTTGTTCATCTTGGGGTGGTATACATATGCGTTGGCAGTAACGGCACGATACAGGAAAGGAATACGCCGCGCAGGGGGTTAGGAAGTATGACCGTAGTCACGTTATTCAACATAGCGATGGAGCTATGGGGCGTTCTCATCTGCATCGTTTGCGCAGGTGGCGTCTACGTGGGCGCGATACGTAGGACGCGGCGTACCTATACGAAAGTTTCCATGCAGCTTCTATGCGCGCTGATGCTGCTGGCCGACGTGTCCGCCTGGTATCACAACGGCGGCCGCGACAAGCTTGACTTCTACATGACGCGCATCGGCAATCTTGGTGAATACCTGATCAATTTCATCTTCATCGCACTGTTCGCCAACTATATCTGGCAAACCGTCAGCGGCGACGACATGCTTGAAAACGTCAGCCCGCACGAGTGGAGGGCCAGAACGAGCGGCGGAGCCAAGCGTAATCGTAAGAACCAACGTTCGGCCAACGCCCAATCCAAGCCGAAAAAGCCGCGTTCGAAGAAGCTTGACGTCATCTACGCAGCGTCCGCGCTCGGCATCGTACTGACGATTGCCACGCAGTTCAACCATATGGTCTACTACATCGACAGCCAGAACTACTACCGCCGCGGACCACTGTTCGCTATCCCGCAGATACTGGGTCTGGTAGAGCTCGCGCTGATTGTGATGCTGATCATCGAAAACCGCAAAAACCTCAGCCGACCGCTGTTCGTCACGTCGCTGTCGTTCTTCGTGCTGCCGATTGTGACAACCATCGTTCAGATTCTCCATTACGGACTGGCGTTGCAGGCCATCGCGATCACGATTTCAATCCAGTTCACGTTCGTGGTCGACACCATCGAAATGAACAAGAAAATCCGTTCGCAGGATGACGCCTATCAGAAGGCCAGCTACGAGGCGCAGCACGATGGTCTGACCGATTTGTGGAGCAAGAGCGCCGGCCGCGAGCAGATTGAGAATTATTTCGCGCACATGCAGGAAGGCGACCAAGCCGTTCTGATTTTCGTTGACATCGACGATTTCAAGCAGATCAACGATACGTACGGCCATAAAGTGGGCGATTTCTGGATTCGTGAAGTGGCGCAGACGTTGAAGCGGCTGTACCGGCATGATGACATCATCGTCCGTTTCGGTGGCGATGAGTATGTGGCGCTGATAAAGAACACCGCGAACGAGCGCGTGATCGAAAGCACGCTGGACCTGTTCCGCCGCCAGTTGGCGCAGGCGTCCGCGCAATACGGGCAGGACGTGCATTGCAGTATCGGCGCATGCCGCGTGCTGTCCGGCAAGAACGTCGATCTGAACCTCTGCTTGGGATTCGCCGACCATGCGTTGTACCAGTCCAAGCGCGAGGGGAAGGGCATGTACACCGTGGTCGATTATGACAGCGGGAAAGTGCAGGCAGCGTAGGTTTCGTGGAAAAATCCGCGGGAAATCTGCGGGAAAAACCCTAGAAAATCAGCTGAGAAACTACGAAAAAAGCACCGCAAATCCGCCGGAGATCGACGTAAAAATCACGGAAAATCAGGCTTTGCCGAGCATTGTCAGCACAATCAGCACCACGTTCAGAGCGACGATCAGCGCGGCGACCGCGATATTGACGACGTGCTTGACCGGACCGTCCACGTACTCCCCCATCAGCGTGCGGTCGTGCGTGTAACGCATCAGCGGAATAATCGCAAATGGAATGCCGACCGACAACACGACCTGGCCGACGATCAACGCTTCCGTCGGATTGTTGGCGAACCACAGCACCACCAGCGCGGGTACCAGCGTCACCACACGGCACGCCCACATCGGCGCTTTGATGCGTAGCAGGCCGTGCATGATTTCGCTGCCGGCGTAAGTGCCGACCGACGTGGAACTCAGGCTCGACGTAAGCAGACCAATCGAGAAAATCGTGCCGATCACCGGGCCGAGCACATGCTGGATGGCCCGTTGCGCGCCTTCGATGGTGTCGGTGCCGGTCATGCCGTACAGCGAGTTCGCGGCGAGGATGAGCAGCGCGAGGTTGACCGAACCGGCCAGTATCAGCGCCCAGGCAACGTCGATTTTGCTGCCGTGAAGTAGCTTTTTGATGCTCGGCTTCGCTTCGCCGGGGGCGTAATGGTCGTTGACGAGCGTGGAATGCAGGTAGATGGCGTGCGGCATGACCGTGGCGCCCAGCATAGACGTGGCCATAAGCACGGTATCAGTGCCTTTGAAGCGTGGAATCAAGCCGGCGACGACTTCTTTCGGATTTGGCGGGGCGATGAACAGACCGGCGATGAAACCGAACGTGATCACCAGCAGCAGGCCGATGATCAGTTTTTCGAAAATGCGATGCGTGACGCCTTTTTCGAAAATCAGCAGCACCGTCGACACCGCGCCGATGATGCAGCCGCCGACGAACAGCGGCAGACCGAACAGCAGTTTCAGCGAGATCGCACCGCCGATCACTTCCGCCAGATCGGTGGCGATGGCGATTACCTCAGCCTGCATGAAAAACATGAAACGGCCCGCGTCGCCGAGGCGCTCGCCCAGGATTTCCGGCAGGCTTTTGCCCGTGACGATGCCGAGTTTCGCGGACTGGTATTGGATAAGCACGCTCATGCAGTTGGCCAGTACCAGCACCCACACCAGCAGGTAGCCGTAGCGCGCGCCCGACGTGATGTTCGCCGCCACGTTGCCCGGATCCACGTATGCGACCGCCGCCACGAACGCGGGGCCGAGGATGCCGGCGAGCGCGTGGCCGTGGTGGTGGGACGGTTGGGAGTGGTGGTGCGTGGGTTGCTGGGCTCCTGCAGGCCGTGCGTCCGTGCTCTCCGCGGGCCGCACGTCCGCGCTCTCCGTACTCATAGTGCCGTCTTCTTCGTTCTCTGTATCCGACTTCATATCCAAATCGTTCTTCATATCCGGGCAACGTTATAGCGCGTCCGCCCGCACGGAATTGTTACGTCTGTTACGGGAGGTTGAATAATCGTTGGATATGCGTCTGGTGCGGGGTAAGCGCAGGGCTCCAGTGCGGGTTGTTGGTGCAGGTTGTTGACGCAGACTGCCGATGCAGGTTGCCGATGTTGCGGACACAGGTTCAGGCGGGCTGCCACGCACAGGTTCAGGCGGGTCGCGGACACAGGCCGGACAACCTACGAGCGCAACAGCCGCTACACTGGTGCGAAGAACATTGCATTTCGACTCAAGGGGTTGTTCCATGGCTGTTTTCCACACTCCGATGATCACGCTTTCCGACGGCAATCTGATTCCGCAGATCGGCTTGGGCGTGCTGCGTATCGACGATGAGGGCGTTACCCCCGTGGTGGAGAGCGCGCTGGAAGCCGGTTATCGTCATATCGACGGTGCCGCGGGGTACAACAACGAGGCGGGCGTGGGGCGCGCGCTGAAAAACGCGGGGTTCACGCAAGGCGAAAATCGCAAAAATCTGTGGGTGACGACGAAGCTGCGCGACTCCGAGCAGGGGTACGATTCCGCGCGCAAGGCGTTCGACCGCCAGCTCGGCCTGCTGCAGCTCGATTATGTGGACATGTATATGCTGCATTGGCCGACGCCGTTCGACTGGCGTTCCGGTGAGACTTGGAAGGCGTTCGACGAATTCCGCGCGGAGGGCCGTGTGCGTACGCTTGGCGTGTGCAATTTCCTGCCGGAGCATCTTGAGCGGCTGCATAAGGAGACGGGCGAGTATCCGGCCGTCGACCAGATCGAGCTGCATCCCACGTGGCAGCAGCGCGAGGTGGTGGCGTACTGCAAGGAGCACGGCATCGCGGTCGAGGCGTATTCGCCGATGGCTCGCGGCGCCGACTTGAACGCCGGCGACGGCGTGATCGCACGCATCGCCGAAGCGCATGGCGTCACGCCCGCGCAGGTGATTCTGCGGTGGCACATCGAAAACGGCACGATCATCATCCCCAAGTCGGTGCATGCGGACAGGCAGAAGCAGAACCTCGACTTGTTCGGATTCGTGCTCAGCCCGGCCGAGCATGCGGCCATCGATGCGCTCGACGGGCCGACGCGCGCCGGGCACGATCCGATGACGTTCACGTACGCGTGAGACTGCTTAGGGTGCGATGACAAGGCACGGATCGCGTGACGGCACGCATTTTCGTAAGAAGCTGCTCAATGCCGACGGGCCGGTGGAACGCATACTGATTCTGCTGGTGATCGCCGTGGTGGCGGGCGTCACCATCGGCCTGCTCATGCCGAAAGCAAACCCGACCGTCGGCGAAATAACAGGCGAATACACCGCGTCCGGCAGCGCCGCGCAGACGCTGCAGCAGCTGACGGTCGACGATAATCAGCGGCACGCCGGCTACGATCGCGACCTGTTCGGCTTCCGCCAAACCGACGACGACGGCAACGGATGCGACGTGCGCGAAGACGTACTGGCGCGCGACCTGACCGACGTGCGCTACCGGCAGCATGGATGCAAAGTGGAATCGGGCACGCTGGCCGACCCGTACACCGGCAAAACAATCCACTTCGTACGCGGCGCGCGCACCTCGTCGGCGGTGCAGATCGACCATGTGGTGGCGTTGGAGAATGCCTGGCGGTCGGGTGCGAACCAGTGGGACCGTACGAAGCGGTACCGGTTCGGCAACGACATGTACAACCTGCTGGCGGTGGACGGGCCGGCCAATCAGGAGAAGGGCTCCGCGTCGGCCGCGTACTGGCTGCCGACGAACGGCGCATACCGTTGCGATTACGTGGCCCGTCAGATCGGCGTGAAAGCCAAGTACGGGCTGACCGTCACGACGAAGGAGAAGCGGGCGATGCTGTCCGTGCTGCATGGCTGCCCGGCGCAAAGCGTGCCGGAGCGGTGAGGCGCGTGGCAGATGGCGGAGCGTAGGTGCGCGGTGAAGCGTAGGTGAGTGGCGGAGTCTCCCGAAATGTGTCACGATTCGAAATTTTGGCTGTTTTTTCGAATCGTGACACATTTTTCCTTCCAAAAAAACAATACGGGGGTATAAAACGACATATTCCCAAGGAAAATGCCTCAAAAACATACCCCCGAACCGAAAGTGATGTGTCACGATCCAAAATTTTGGTCTTTTTTTCGAATCGTGACACAAAAAACAAGCCTCCTATATCCTGTGCGCAACCAAACGCATCGGAATGACGCGCGACGAACACGATTATCAGCGGCTTTCAAGGATTCCAGCGCCGATCGCCACAAAAGAGGCACAACACCGAGGAGTCGCGATCATGCGGAAAGCGGGCGGCCTCACGCGCGCACCCAACGAAACCGCATCAGTCAAGCAGCCTAAGCTTGCGGGCTTTCCGATAACGCAGCACCACTTTGCGCCATGGCAAGGGCGTGGTCACCCCAATCGGCCGACCGACGATCGAAGACAACGCATGGGCAACGTTCATGGCGAACGCGGCGCGATGCAATTCGTCGGACAAATCCAGCTGCGTGACCGAAAACACAGTCCAACCAGCGGCCGCAAGACGCGACAGCTTGTTCTGATCGCGCCGATATTGCGCACGGTCAGTACGATGATGGTCACCCTGATAGTCCAGGCCAAAACGATGCTCGGCATCGACAAGATCCAACGTCACCGCAGCGCCATTCGCAAAATTCACGCCGGGGACCACACAGTTCGGTTGCATAATCGGCAGGCCATAACGCACAAGAGTCAGCCTCATTTCGGTCTCCTTGGGGGAATCGCTGCCTGACTGCACGAGCGCCAACGCATCCAGACACTTGCTCCGGTATGGGACGTTCTCAGTTTTAACAAACTCAATCAGCCCCTTGCGAGTGGCGAATCGATGGCGAATCAACGACTCCGCAACCATGACGATGTCCTGGATACCCCACCGGCCGGCAGCCAAAGACCACGCCGGAACGGGCATAAGCACCGGAACTCCAGCAACCTCACGCACGTATCGCGCGGACAAGCCCTTCCAGACATGCACGGTCACATCGGCCGACACCGATGTGCTTTTCTTCACACGGCCGCGACGAGCCGGCGATTGGGCGACCGTATGAAGTTTCGCCGGGGATTGCGGGAATTGGGAAGGCTGAGAAGCCGACTGCCGAAGACCTGGAATCTGATTCCGAGAAACAGCCTGGGAATCCGGGAAATATTGAAAATCCGAATCCGGGAAATCCTGCCCTAAGCGGATAGAGCGCTCGGAATGGCCGAAAGCCGGACTTTCTCCACTCCATCCATAGTCCACGTCCGTCCCAGCGTAACCGCCTTGCGACGAACGCAGCGAAACAACGGAGCAATCACTATCTGCGGGCAGCTCGACGCCCCAAATCGCGAGCGCGGTCTCGTGACTTACGGGATGCCGCAACTCCACGGACTGGGCAATGCGGAGAATACGCCAGCTGGCTTCGGACAGGGTCGCCCGCTGGATCGGCTTGTATGCATCATCAGCATTCATGGCGTGCAATATAAACGATGGCAACGGTTTGATGTGCGTTTTTCCAAAGTTGTGGTCGGAGAACATGCGATTTGGGGCAGTTCAGCATGGCATGGCCGTAATTCCAACGATTTGGAGCGCAACAGCCTGTGGATAACCAATGGAGATGGTTCCAGCTACCACCGCAGCCTTTACAAGGGACGCGGCCTGGCACTTCCGGAAGTGCGGCAAACCGGTATTTCTTTTCGCTTGGGGAATCGGGGATGGATCAGCCTCAGCCCAGCCTTCAAGGCAATTCGGACCAATTCATCACGAACCAGCACAAACTAGTCTCAAGCGAGCCTTGAACCAGCTTTGGAGCGGAATCTTCCGCTATAAATGTGTCACGATTCGAAATTTCGGCTGTTTTTTCGAATCGTGACACATTTTTCCTTCCCCAAAAACAATACGGGGGTATAAATCGGCGCATTTCCAAGGAAAATGCCTCAAAAAACATACCCCCGAACCGAAAGCGATGTGTCACGATCCAAAATTTTGGCCATTTTTTCGAATCGTGACACAAAACAAGCGACACGGGCAGTACCGGAAGAGTAGGTCCAAGGCCTGCTCTGGAAAGGGCGGAGCTGGCGCACAGATAGCGTGGGCAGTGCCGGAAGAGCGGAATCAAGGCCTGCGACGGAAGCGAGGAGGGCACTCAGGGGAGGAGAAGGCATGCGGAAAGCGGGAGCACTAGGCGGCGCGAAACCAAACACGCGACACTAGGCACGGGTGGTGGCGCGGGCTATGATGCGGGATTGGGTGGTGATGAGCTCCGGTTCCAACGTACGGCTGCCGTCGATGCGGTTGATGATGCGGCTGACCGCGGTCGGCGCGATCCAGTCGAGGCAGGAATCCATGGTGGTCAGCGGCGGCTGGAAATATGCGGCTTCCTCGTTGTTGTCGAAGCCGATCACCTGCACCCGGTCGGGCACCGCGATGCCGTTCGCTGCCAAAGTGAACAGTGCGCCCAACGCAAGCTGGTCGTTGAACGCCACGATGCCATCGAAGGGGATGCCGGAGTCGACGATGCGCTGCGTCATGCGCGCGCCCGAGCCGATGGTCCAATCCTGGCCGACGTTGGGCACTAGCCGTGTGTCCAATTCGACGCCTTGGTCGGCACACGCTTCGAATATGCCTCGCATGCGCAGCTGCGCGTTGCCTTCCACGGCGTCGCGCAGCTCGAGGATATGCTCCGGATCGGTTCGCGAGCCGATCACCGCAAGATTCGTGGCACCGTGGTCGAACAGGTATTGCGCGGCGAGACGCGCCTCCTGGACGTCGTCCGGGGTGACATGGTCCGCCTTGCCATGCGTGGACCGCGCGCCCACGCAGACCAGCGGATAATCCACGTCCAGGTCCTCGGGATCGAGATCCTCGACTTCGGAGATGGACAGGATCATGCCGTCCGACACCGTGGCATTGAAGTTTCGCAACAGCGCGCGGGCACCCTGCGCGGATCCTTCCGCATACGTGGTGATGTACACGGAATAGCCGTAGATGCGGGCCGCGTCGATCACCCGGTTGGCCAGTTCGGCCAAATATGGCGCGGTCAGGCTCGGCACCGCGAGCGTGATGAAGCCGGTTTTGCCGCGATTGAGATTGCGGGCCGACACGTTGACGCGGTAGCCGAGCCTGTCGATGACGTCCTGCACTTTTTCGCGTGTGGCGTCGGCCATGCGGCCGGAATGGTTGATGACGTTCGACGCGGTTTTGAGGGAGACTCCGGCCTCTTGCGCCACTTCACGCAGTGTGACGCGTTTCCTGTCAGACTTGTCCGGCTTCACTTCGGCCATATCTCCCCCTAACCGCATCCGTCATCGATATTCGACTTCCGACTTTACCGCCTTACCACGAGCACGCCGTTGCGGCGCACGGTGTACGAGCCGGGCTTTTCCTCCCGATCCGTCTGGAACAGGATGACCGGCTCGCCTTCGATGCCTTGCAATTCGACCGTCTTCTTGCCACGGGGCAGGTAGAAGTCGAAGGTGGCGTCGGCGGAGGCGCGCACGGTGTGCAGCACGTCGGCATTCTCCTGCGACGAGGCCGCGAGATATGCGCGGACCAGCTTCGTCAGATCGGCCACATCCAGGTCGCAGCCGACGAAATACGCTTCGCCGGAGCCGTACGGATTACGGGTGACCGCGGCCGTGCCGTCGAGCTCCCATTCGTCCGCTTCCTCGCCGGCGTACGTGGCAAGCACCTGCGCGTGTTCGCCGGTCACGTTCACGTCGTTCTGCCACAGGCGGGTCGTGGTGCCGTCCAGCGCGGCCGAATCGTCGGCGGACGACAGTCGGATCTCGCCCGGCTCGCCTTCGGCTTCGGCGCCGAGGATGTTGAATTCCTCGCCGCGGACGCCCAGCATCGAGCGCAACAGGCCATCGCCCGCGCCCGGGTATCCGCCGAGCCAAGTGTGGAAATGCTCGTCGATCAGTCCGGTCGCGTAGCCGACCACCACGCGGCCGCCGGCGGCCGCGAAGTCGGCCAACCGCTGCGTGTCGGCGGCGCTCAGGATCAGCACGGTCGGCAGCACGACGGTCTTGTACGAGCTCCAGTCGTAGGCGAGCGGCACGATGTCGGCGCGCGAGCCCGCGTCCAGGAACGCGCGGTACCAGTCACGCACGTCATGCCAGTGGTTGAGTTTCATGCTCGGCAGGGTCTGGGAGCGGGTGGCCCATTCCGATTCGGCGCTGAAGAGGATCGCCGTGTCGGAGTGCGCCAATTCGGTGCCCTGCACGCCGGCGTCGGCGAGCGTGTGCAACGACGCGCCCAGCTCGCACACCTGGCGGAACAGCTTCGTGTCCTCGCCGGCGTGCGGAACCATGGCCGAATGGAACGCTTCGGCACCGAACGCGGACGCGCGCCACTGGAAGAAGTTGATGGCGTCGGCGCCCATGGCCACATGGGCCAGGGAGTCACGCACGGTCTCGCCCTTGCGCTTGCGGGTGTTAAGCGGCTTCCACTGCACCGCCGAGGTGGAGTGTTCCATGACGTACCACGGCTTGCCGAGCGCGAGCGAATCCATGAGAGCGTCGGAGCAGGCCAGCTCGTCGAGGTGGGATTCGCCCTCGTGGAAGTAGTGGTCGTTGGATACGAAGTTCACTTCCTTGGCCCAGGCGGCGTAGTCCATGCAGCACTGGTCGGTGGAGACCATGAAGTTCGTGGTGAACGGCTTGTCGGGGCAGATTTCGGCGATCGCGTCGCGTTCGGCTTTGTAGAAGTCGAGGAGCATGTCGTTGCCGAACCGTTCGAAGTCGAGCTTCTGGCCGGGGTTGACCATCGAGTCGGCGCCCATGAACCGTGGGATGAGCACTTCGTCGAAGCCGTTCATCTCCTGGCCCCAGAAGGTGGTGCCCCACGCCTGATTGAGCGCGTCGATGGTGCCGTACTTGCGGCGGCACCATGCGCGGAAGGCCTCGAGCGCGTTGTCGGAGTAGTCCTCGCGGTTGTTCCACCCGTATTCGTTGCCCATGTGCCATGCGGTCACATACGGGTTGGTGCCGTACCGTTCGGCGAGCTTGCGGCACAGGGTCAGCGCGTATTCCTTGAACACCGGGCTGGTCGGGCTCCAGGATTGGCGCGAGCCGGCGTTGACCGGATGGCCGTACTTGTCACGCGGAAGGACCTCCGGGTGGCTTTCGTACAGCCACAGCGGCGCGGTCGCCGTCGCGGAGGCCAGGTCGACCACGATGCCGGCATTGCCGAGTTTGTCGATGATGCGGTCGAGCCAGCCGAAATCCCAACGATCCTCGGTGGGTTGGATGCGATCCCAGCTGAAGATGGCGAGGGCCACGGTGTTGACGCCGGCCTGCTTCATCAGGCGGATGTCGTCGTCCCAGATGTCCTCGGACCATTGGTCGGGATTGTAGTCGCCACCGAAGGCGATGCCGCGGCCATCCGCGGTCAGCAGTTCCGGCCATTCGAAGTTGCGTCGCGCACTCACGATTATCTCCTTTGGTAATTGGCATAAAGCCATGGTTTTTTGTATATTACATTCGTTATTTGCCCACCGGCATGTGGTACACCGGTGTAGCATACACGTCGGTGACGTCAGCGACGCACGCATCGGACTGCTCCAGGCGGGCCGCCATCGACGATGTTACCTTCACGCGGACCCCGCGCCTCAGCGGCGTGACGACCAGCGTCAGCTTTCCACCAGCGGCATCGATGGCATCCGCGTAATCGCGCAATCCGACCTGCCATGTCTCGCCGTTGCAGAAATTATCGGCGATCAGCACATCGCCGCAGAACAGCCAGCCGATATCGCCCTGGTATGCGATGTTCAGCATGACATCGGCGACCTGCCGTTGATCGCGGAAAAGCCGTCCCATGCCAGCCGGCAAAGCGATTTCGTACCGATCGGCGTGCAGTCTTCTCAGACGCGCATACACCGATACGGGCTCCACCGGCCGCGGAGAGCCGAGCAAGCCTTCCGGATATGCGGCGATCCCGTTTTCGGCGCGGGGCGATTCCAGCGTCCACCCATCGCCGTCCTCGTACAGCAACGCGTTGTCGTCGTCGACGAAGGCGAGGCCTCCGTCCAACACCGTCATCCGCCCGGCGAGCGCTCGTGTGACGCATACGATCTCCGCCGCGTCCCGGACCATGAAGCGTTCGAAATCCGCCTTGCCGACGGTGACGTCCTGGATGTCGCCTTCGAAATGGAACGTCAGCTCATCCATGCCATCGGGCTTGAGGAACACGAACGTGCGGAACGGTCGGCCCGGCACCCGCAGCACGGTGACCGGCTGCAGGTTGGCGCGGACGAGCCGCACGCCGTCCAGATCCATGTTGAACGGCAATATGCAGTTCTCCCCCTCGGCGAGGCCGATGCCGGTGAACCGTATGCGCTCACCGGTACCCGTCGTCACGTCGATTTGCTCACCGTGACGGCTCGGCACGCGCGCATGGTCCTGGAAGTTGTCGATGGACACGAAACCCCGTTCGCCATCGCTGCGCACGGCATACCGGAGGGTCTCGGAGTCGGACGGATCGATGCGGTCCTGCCCGTCCTGCAACGAGACCGGCATTCCGGCGAGTTCCGGCCCGAAGGCTTTGACGAACTCGTGCAGGGTGCGCAGCCGCCGGTAGGATTCCCGCACCTGTCCGAATTCGCCAAGGGGCGCTTGGAAATCATAGGAGCGTTTCGGGGTCTGCCCCTCATTGAGGAATCCGGCCGCGCCCTTCGGGTTGGTTCCGCCATGGAACATGTAGTAGCCGAGGAAATCGCACCCCGAGCCGAGCTTGATGTTGGCCATCGCGTCGACGGAGCGCTTCGGCAGCACGAAACGGTAATCGTACGAATTGAACATCCCGCCGCCCATCTCGCAGCAGGCGTACGGGCGGCTGTCCGGATCGTACGGGGGATCGAAGCCGTCGCTTGTGCTGGAGCCATGCAGCCTCCGGTATCGGTACTCGTCGGTGGCGGGATGCTCCGTCATCCCCTCGGCACCGACGCCGTCGTAGAACAGCCACGGCCGGTACGCGTATCCACCCCACAGCGGCAGCATGTCGTCCGGAACCGGTGACTGCCAGCCGGTGCAGGTGAACATCAGCGGGTCGATGCCTTCCTCGATCGCGATGTCGCGCAGCCGTTCCAGGTAGCCGGCCCCATCGTGGCCGGACGGCACCCATTCACGGCTGATGCCGGTGGTCATCTCCCAAGGAGCCGACGACGCCATGTACTCGTTGTCGACCTGGGCCGCGATGATCGGCCCGCCATCCTTGAAATACAGGCCGCGCAGCTGCTGCGCGATATGCGCGTAGAGACCGCGCACCGCATCGAGGAAGCCGGCGTCGAGGGAACGGACCTCATACGACTTGCCGTACAGCCAGTCGGGAAGTCCGCCGTTGCGCACCTCGCCATGGCAGAACGGTCCCAGCCGCACGATGACGTGCAGTCCGTGCCGGGTGCACAATTCCACGAATCGGCGCACGTTCCTGTTGCCGGAGAAATCCCACTCCCCCTCGCGCTCCTCATGGTGGTTCCAGAACACGTAGGTGGATACGACGTCGATGCCCGCCGCGGCCATCTTCGCGAGTTCCGTGTCCCACCGTTCGGCGGCGATCCGCGAATAGTGCATCTCGCCGGCGATGGGGATCCATGGCGATCCGTCACGGGTCAGGAAGCGGTTTGTGGCGCCCAGGGTCCCGCCATCCGGCCCGCATGCGGCTGCGGCGCGGATGACGGGGATCCCGTATGCGGGCGTCCGCGCGAACTTGCTGGCTTCCGAAAGATCAACCTCATAGCGCATAACGCTGCTCCTTGTCGAATTCCCGCAAGCAGGAGGACCGGTCAGCCCTTGACCGAACCGGCGACCAGGCCGGCCACGATCCAACGCTGGCAGAAGATGAAGAACACGAACACCGGGATGAGCGCGATGGTGGTGACCGTCATGAACAACGGCCAGTTCGTCGTGAAGGTGCTGATCGCGTTGAACACCTGCAGCACGATGGTCTGTTTGTTGGTCGACGAGATGTACACGCTCGGCGTCATGAAGTCGTTCCACGTGCCCATGGTCTGGAACACGATGACGGTGGTCAGGATCGGGCGGATCAGCGGCAGCACGATCGTCCAGAAGATGCGGAACGGACCGGCGCCGTCGATACGGGCGGCCTCGATGATCTCATACGGCAGGCCGCGCATGTACTGCACGATCAAGAAGTAGCAGAAGGTCGCGCCGCCCGTGTAAAGCACGATCAGGCCGAGCAGCGAATCGACAAGACCCACCTGCGCCTCCATGCGGTACTGCGGAATCAGCAGCGTCTGGCCGGGGATGATGAAGGACAGCATGAGCAGCACGCCGATCACGGCGGTGAACTTGCTCTTCTTCAGGATCATGCCGTATGCGGCGAGCGCGCCGAACAGCACCTGCAGGCCGACGCCGACCACCGTCACGATGATGGTGTTCTTGAAGGCGTTGACAATGGGCAGATGCCCGAATGCATACGTGTAGTTCTCGAAATTCCATGTCTTTGGTAACCCAATCGGGTCCATGGACATCTCGGCGCTGCTTTTGAACGTGTTGATGACGATGACGTACAGCGGCACCGCGCAGATCAGCGCGATAGCGATGACGACGACGGAACGGATGATCGAGCCGATACGCTCGCGTTGCTGCAGAGTCATGACAGCCTCTTTTCTACCAGATTGGTGATTACCTGCTGCAGGGCGACCAACAGCGCGCAGCAGATGAAGAAGATGACGCCCAGTGCGGAGCCCAGTCCGTACCGGCTCGAACCGATGCCCGTGAGGATGATGGACTGGGTCACGGTGTAGGTGGAGTAGCCCGGACCGCCGCTGGTGAGGCCATACGGCAGATCATAGACCTTCAAACCACCGGTAAGCAGCATGAAGATGCTCACACCCATGGCCGGAACCATCTGGGGCAGTGTGATGTTGAAGAACTGCTGGCGACGGTTTGCGCCATCGACGGCGGCCTGTTCGTAGATATCGGCGGGGATAGCCTGCAGATACGCCAGATACAGCGTGGCGTGCCAGCCGATCTGAGCCCATACCGCTACGAAAATCACACAGAATTTGGCAAGTTCGGAATTCGACAACCACGGAATCGCATCGATGCCGATCTTGGCGAGCAGCGTGTTGACGACGCCGGACTTCAGCGGGGAGAAGATGTACTGCCAGACCAAGCCGAGCACGGCCATGGACGGCACCGAGAAGAAGAAGAACAGGGAACGGGCGAAGTTACGGCCGAAGAACTTGCGGTTGAGCACCACAGCCAGCGGCAGGGCGATCACGGTGATGAGCACGGTGGTGGCCACCGTGTACAGCAGCGTGAAGCCGAGGCCCGCGAGCAGCGTCGGATCCTTGAAGCACTGCACGTAGTTCGCGAACCCCACGAACTTCGCGTCCGCGAAATTGTAACCGGAGTAATCGGTGAAGCTGAACACCAGGCTTTGCAGGAATGGGATGAGGATCACCACGATGAACACCACCATGATCGGCAGCAGGAAGCGTGCCGAGGCGAAGTTCTCCATGAAGTTGCGGTGACGACGCTGCTTGAGATGCAACGCCTCTACCTGATCAGCGGAATGTGGACGCGCCGCTGACGCTGTTGATACTGACATGTTGGTTGCTTTCTACAAAACGTGAGATTGGCAGGTCCAGGCGTGGCGCGGACGGAAGGGTCCGCGCCAGCCTGCCGCGATGGATGTCTGTTCGCGATGGATCAGGAGAGGGTCTTGAGCTTGGAATCGAGGTTCTCCGCGGCCTGCGTAGGGCTGATGGAGCCGAGGGCTACCTGCTGCAGCTGGGTGAAGGTCTCGGCGCGCAGCGCGGTGGTGCCCTTGCTCCAGTGGGCGGAATTCAGGTACACGTTGCCGGTCTTGATGTACAGGTCGTAGGCGTCCTTGAAGTGGTCGTCCACCGTGGCGTTGAAGCCCTTGACGGACGGGATCAGGCCCAGCTGCTTCTGGTACAGCTTGAGGCCCTCGTCGGAGGTCAGGAAGGTGAAGAACTTCTCCGCGGCCTTGAGCTTGTCTCCGGAGATCTTGTTGTTGATGCCGAAGGCCGGATCGATGGAGCCCGGCGCGTACGGGGTGTCACCCTTCTTCAGCATAGGGATCTGGCCGAAACCGTAGTTGAGGCCGGTCTCATTGAAGCTGTCGATGTCCCACGAGCCGGAAGGATAGACCGCAAGACGTCCGGCGGTGAATTCCGACTTGACCTGGTCGCCGCTCAAGCCGGACACGTCGGAGCTCATCAGGTTCTGCTTGATCAGCTTGTCCCATTCGCCGTAGTACTTGCCATACACGTTCTTGAACGTGTCCTTACCGGCGTCGATCTTGGCGTCGAGCGCCTCGCCCTGCTTGGCGGATTCAGCGCCGATCCAGCCCTCGACGGCGTTGCCCAGTCCATCCTTCGGCTCAAGGTATGGGGTGATTCCCGCGGCTTTGAGTTTGCCGCACATGGTCAGGAATTCATCCCACGTCGCCGGGATGGAGTCGTAACCGACCTTCTTCAGCAGATCCTTGTTGTACACCCAGGCATTGGTCCAGGTGCTCACGCCCATGGCGTATACTTTGCCATCCACGCTATAGGCCTTTTTTGCGGCATCGCCGATTTTATCCATGAAGCTTTCATTGCTCAGGTCCTTGGCGTAGTTGCCTTTGACCAGATCGCTCAACGCCTCCGGAGGAACGATGTAGACGTCGGCCAGGTTTCCGCCGGAGATTCGAGTCTGCAGCGTCTGCTGGTAGCCACTCTGGGAACCGGTGGTGGTGCTGTAGTCGATCTTGATGTCCGGATTGGCCTTTTCGAACGCGTCGATGATCGGCTGGTACTTGTCCTGCGAATTGTTCGAGAAGAACGACAGCGTGGTCTTGCCGTCGGCGGCGTTTCCTCCACCGCACGCGGCCAGCGGAACAAGCATCGCCGCAGCGGCCACCGCCGCAATCATCCTGATGGATTTCTTCTCCATAATGTGCTCCTCCTTGTGTTCCATCATTGGCACCCGCTTTACGTACGTTCATTCGTCGAACCCACTCCAGCTGCGGTAGATACACGTCAATATGTCTTCAACTGACCATTCAGTTGATTCGGGATATTTCCTTCCCTTTTTGGTATAACTGTGTACCTGTTGAAACAGTATAGGTTTTCCGGTGTACCATGTCAATTCAAACAAGGAAATTTGCATCCCATCGACCGCTACCCCTACAAAACATCGGCGTGTCGTATACCGGCAGCACCGTCGACAGCGGACGACGACCCGCCCGCACCATCCGGAGACGCGCAGCCCGAAAGCGTATTGCGGGTGGGCAGGACGCATGTGGACAAGTCGGTGTATTACGGGGGATTATTTTTCCGATGAATTCCCCAGTATTAGTTGGGATTGAAAAGATGCTGAAAGTCCACAGATAAAAATCGGCGGCCCCAAGGAAATATCCTTGGAAGCCGCCGATATGCTTGCGTGCGTCGCGCTACGGGCTCAAGCGAGTACACAGCGTGCTACGCAGACCGTGAGCAACACAGACCGCGCGCTACACAGAATCGCAAGCTACAAACTCAGGAACAGCTCGTGGATGCGGGTGTCGTCGGTGAGCTCGGGATGGAACGCCGTGGCGAGGATCTTGCCTTGGCGCAAGCCGACCACATTGCCGTCCACCGACGTTTCGACGGTGGCGGCCGGTCCGACTTCGGCCACGAACGGCCCGCGGATGAACACCAGCGGGAAATCTTTGAGCACGATGTCGGCCGGGGCGTCCTGCGGAACATGCTCGCCCGGTGCGACCACGACGGCGGAATCACCGGAAGAGGAGCCGAAATCGGCGGTGGCGGCGAACGAGCCAAGCTGGCGGCCGTATGCGTTGCGCCGCACGACGGCGTCAAGCGCGCCGAAGTAGACGTTGTCGTCGTTATCGAGCTTGCGGGCCAGCAGAATCATGCCGGCGCAGGTACCGAACACCGGTTTGCCGGCGGCGATATGCTCTGCAATCGGCTCGAACAGGCCGGTGGAGCGCAGCAGCTTGCCCTGCGTGGTGCTCTCGCCGCCGGGCAGAATCACCCGGTCGATCGAATCGTCGAAATCCTCGGCCGCGCGCAGCAGCTTCCACGGCGCGCCGAGGCGATCCAGCATGGCGGCGTGCTCGGCGAACGCGCCCTGCACGGCGAGGATGCCGGTCACGCCATGTTTCGCGGCTTCGACGCCGGCCGATTCTTCCTTCGAAATGTATTCAACTGCTACAACCATTACCGTTCCTGTGCTTTCGGATGTGCCGGCTCCGCGGTGCTTCTCGCTGCCCGCGGAGCCGGCGTCACGCATGCGCCGTGCGGGCCGTCATTCGCCACGGGCGGCCATGATGGTTTCGATCTCATCTTCGTTGATGCCGACCATGGCCTCACCGAGATTCTCGGAAAGACGTGCAAGCAGCTCGGCGTCCTGCCAATTGGCGGTAGCCTGCACGATGGCGGCGGCACGCTTGGCCGGGTCGCCCGACTTGAAGATGCCGGAACCGACGAACACGCCTTCCGCACCAAGCTCCATCATGAGCGCGGCATCGGCCGGAGTGGCCACACCGCCGGCGGCGAAGTTGACGACCGGCAGACGGCCATTGTCGTGCACGTACTTGGCGAGATCGTACGGCACGGCCAGCTGCTTGGCGGCCTCGTACACCTCGTCGTCGCGCAGGGAGACGAGCTCACGGATCTGCTTGTTCATGGTGCGCATGTGACGCACAGCCTGGATGACATCGCCAGTGCCCGGCTCGCCCTTGGTACGAATCATGGACGCGCCCTCCGCAATGCGGCGCAGCGCTTCGCCGAGGTTCTTCGCACCGCACACGAACGGCACGTCGAACTGGTTCTTGTCGATGTGGTACACGTCGTCGGCGGGGCTGAGCACTTCGGATTCATCGATGTAATCGATTTCAATGGCCTGCAGAATGCGGGCTTCGGCAACATGGCCGATACGCACCTTCGCCATGACCGGGATGGACACGGCTTCCTGAATGCCCTTGATCATGGCCGGATCGCTCATGCGGGAAACGCCGCCGGCCGCACGAATATCAGCCGGAATGCGTTCGAGCGCCATCACCGCGCATGCGCCCGCGTCCTGTGCGATCTTCGCCTGCTCCGGGGTGGTGACGTCCATGATTACGCCACCCTTGAGCATCTGTGCCAGATTCTTGTTCAGTTCGTTCCTGTTGTTGGCCATCGCCAGCCTTTCGTCGAAAATAATCGTTTGCTATCGATACTAACGATTTCCCATTTCGATTTCACGCGAACTGAATCTTATAACCTACCAAAAAGTCGGTTTTGCTAAATTTGCAACCTTATTTTCATGATTGTTTCATTGGCTTATGATTTCGATTCCGTCGACATTTCGTCGGTTTCGTCCGTTTTTCTTGCTTTACCTGCGACCATGGCTTTCGATTCGTCCGCTTCCGTACGCCGTCGCGCGCGCTATAGGAAACACGAATGACATGCGATTTTCATACGACCACATTGCGGACGTGCGACGCGTCCGTATGCGGCCGCATGGGCATGGGCACCTCACCAGGCCCCGCATTACGCCGATTCACACGCTAGTTCGCACGCATCGGCTCGCCGCATCAGTTCGCAATCCGCACGCGCCAGCTCACATGCGCACGATGCGGTCCGCGATGCGCATGGTGGAATCGCGGTGCGAGACGAGCAGCACCGCGCTCCCCTGCTGCGCCAACGCGTCAATCGATTGCAGAATCACGGATTCGTTGTAGGCGTCGAGGCGACTCGTCGGCTCGTCGAACAACACCAGCGACGCGTTGCGCAGGAAGACGCGAGCCAGGCCGATGCGTTGCCGTTCACCCTCTGAAAGCCGCCCGCCCAACTCGCCGACGGGGGTATCAAGGCCCTGCGGGAGCGAGTCGACCAGTTCAAGCGCGGAAGCCTTGGCAAGCGCGGCGCGCAGCACGTCATCACCGACAGAAGGGGTCGACCGGGTGGAAAGCGCGGAATCAGCGGCATTCCACGAAACGGGAGGAGCGGGCGGGGTAAGGAGCGCTCTGCCGGAAGTCGCGGAATCGTCCGGATCGCCAGCATTACCAGCCCTATCCGCATCGCCCCTGTCGCAGGCCATAAGCAGGTTTTCACGGATAGTGCCGTCGAACAGGTAGGTTTCCTGCCCCATCATCGTTTGCACGCGACGGCGATGATGCGCGTCGATCTGCGGCAGTGGCACCTCGGACAGGGCGACTAAGCCGGATTGCGGGTCCCAGTAACGCATGAGCAGCTTCAGCAGGGTCGATTTGCCGCGGCCGGACGGGCCTTGGATGCCGAGGATGCCGTGTTGCGGAACGTCGAACGAGACGTGGTTGAGGATTGGCTCGGCGGATGACTCGGGGGCATCCGCATCGCTTCCGGAAGTTGGAGCCTCGCCCGAATTGCCGTAGCCGAACGTGACGTCGTGCATGGACATGCCATGGTAGCGCGGCAGGAAATCGCCCCGCTCCTCCACTGCGGGGGTTTCGTCCATCAGCGCGAACAGGCGGCGGGCGGCTGCAAACGTTTGCGTGAGATTGGCCGGCAGCGCGCTCAACGCGAGCGTCGGACCGAACGAGCTGGCCAGCAGCACGAAAGCGGCGGTCAGGCGGGCGGCGGGCGCGGAAAGGACGGTCTGGATGGTCGCAGCGGCAGCGGAAGCGGCGGAAGCGATCGGCATCGTCGTACCGGACGTGACCATCGCCAGCAATGCCGCGATGGCAGTGAACAGTACGACCAGCACCGCGCCGAAGCCTGCGAAATCGCCATTCTTGGCACTCAGCCGGGCGCGGCGGCTCCAGAGCGAGCGCGTGCGTGACGCGATGCCGGCAAGCCGCGCATGGCCTTGGCCGAATCGGATGATTTCGTCGAGACCGCGCATATCGTCGAGCATTTCGTCATCAAGTTGGGCGGATTCGCGGCGAATATCCCCACCGAGACCGCCTACCGCCGTGGCGAAGAGTTTCGGCAGCACGATGCCGACGGTCAGGTGCGCGATGACCAGCGTGACAGCGATCGCAGGACTCAGCGTAAGCAATGCGACCGCGTAAAGCACGGTGGTCGCGATGGCGATGACAACCGGCGAAATGGTGTGCGCGAAGAAGATTTCCAGCAGTTCGACGTCGGTGGTGACCAGCGCGATCAGGTCGCCTTTGCCTTTGCCGGACAGTTTGGCGGGCGCGAGGCGACGCAGCGCGGCAAACGTTTTCGACCGGAACAGCGCGAGCAGGCGGAAGGCGACATTGTGGTTCATGTATTGCTCGGCGTAGCGCATGCCGCCGCGGATCAGTGCGCAGATAATCATGGCTGCGATTGCCGCGGGAAGGCTGAGATTCCAGACTTTTGCGCCAGCTGCGGCGAACAGCGCGGCGACGCCGAAAACCGGCAGGAACGTGGCGGCGAGGTGGCCGAGGATGCCGCACGCGCAGGCGATGGCCATGGGTTTGCGCAGTGGGCCGACTTCGCGCAGCAAGCGGGCGATGACTTGGGTTGTTGGCATGTCCGATTTGGCGCCACTGGCGTTCGATTCGGCGGAACCAGACATCCGAGACACGGCAAACGCACCAGACGCATGAGTCATACGCGATACGCGCGGCGCGACGCGACCAGACAATCCCACCCGTTCCACGCTTTCCTGCGCCCGGAACAGCTTGGCATACGTGCCGTCCGCGGCCATGAGATCGTCATGCGCGCCCTGCTCGACGACGACACCCCCATCAAACACTACGACATGGTCCGCGTCGGCCGCGTTCGCCATGCGGTGCGTGACCATCAGCACGGTTGCGCCGGCGTCGGCGAGCGCGCGAATCGTTTGCAAAATCAACGTTTCGCTGTCCGCGTCGACGCTGCTGGTCGCCTCGTCGAAAATATAGACGGCCGACCTGCGCAACAGTACACGGGCGATCGCAATGCGCTGTTTCTGCCCGCCGGACAGATTCGCGCCGTCCTGCGTGATCGGCATATCGAGTCCTCGCGATTGCGCGCGCACGAAATCGTCGATATGCGCAGCTTCCAGCGTCTGCCACAGCTCGTTGTCGGTGGCGTCGGCCTGGGCCATGAGCAGGTTGTCGCGCAGGGTGCCGGCGAACAGGTGGCTGTGCGCGGAGACGATGGAGATTTCGCGGGTGAGCGATGCTGCGGTGAGGTCGCGGATTTGGTGCGATTTCAGGGTTTCACTGTCATCCGGCGCCGCACTGCTTAACATAGCGCCCAGCACTTCGTCCTGCATTCCGGATGGCATTTCGGACAGCAGCACATCGCCTTCATATCCGATAAGCGTGCCGGCAAGCAGCTGGACGGCTGTGGACTTGCCGGAACCGGATGGCCCGACGATCGCAGTGACTTCGCCGGGCAGCGCACGGAGGGCCACGTTGCGCAAGGCGTAGCGCGTTTCGCGCGCGTCACCCGCGCCGCCGCCCTCATCAACGCTGTCCACATCCGCGTTCCGCATATCGGAATGCGATGTGGACGATATACGACGGGGACTCGCAACACCGGCACCCGCAGACCCGGCAGCGTCAGGCCCCGCACCAGCAGCACCCCCAGCATCCACATCCGCGTCCGCATACCGGTACGAAACACCACGAAACTCCACGCCGACACCACGCCCGGAAGCCCCGAATTCCGGCAGTTCCTTGCTGCCATGCTCCGGTTCGGGCGCGTCGAGCAGCGCGAAAATACGTTTCGTGGACGTCATGCCGTTCATCGCAACGTGGAAATACGAGCCGAGCTGTCGCAGCGGAATGAAGAAATCGGCGGCCAGCAGAATCGTCAGCAATACCGCGGCGATCGGCGTCAAACCAAGCGGCAGCACGCCGGACAGCGCGAAAACGCCAGACGGCGAGAGCGAGCCGGATACGAATCGCCATACCGCAACGCCGATGCCGGCGGCCGCGCCACCGTATGCCACGGCATCCATCGCCGTGAGCGAACGCAGTTGGATTTGCAGCACGTTCATGGTCATCACGCGGAACTGTTCGGCCTTCTCGTCCATGACTCGTGCGGCGCGCTCGTCCGCATCGAAGGTTTTCAGCGTCTCAAGTCCCTGCAGATTGTCGAGGAACGCGGCGCCCATATCCGTGTATTTGCCCCAGTATTTCTTGAATACGCGGGCGGCACGCATCGCCACCATGCCGACGATGAGCACGATGAGCGGCGCGCAGGCGAGCAGCGTCGCGGCGGTGGGCAGGTCGATCGGCGCAAGCACGGCGAACAGCGTGATGGGGGCGAGCACGGCATAGCACAGTTGCGGCAGGAACAGTTCGAAGAAGCTTTGGATTTGTTCGATGCCTTCGCCCGCGGACTGCACCACGCCGGCGGTGCGCACGCGCTGCGCGTAGGACGGGCCGAGCGCGAGCATCTTATTGAACAGTTTCTCACGCAGCGCGAGTTTGACGCGTTCGGCGGCCTCGCTACCGAAACGTGCGGCGGCGCGAATGGTGACGAATCGCACGACCGCGGCAATAAGAATAATGGCGATGCAGGGCGCGGTGGCGGACGGTACGGGCGCGAACAGCGGTTGCAGCATACGCACCACGGCCACGACGAAGGCGATGTTGGCCACGAGGCCCAGCCATTGGCAGGCGACTTTCGCCGCGATCAATCGACCGACGCCGTCAGCCAAGGAAAACAGCCGCTTGTCGAACATCATGCCCCTTTTCCAATCGTTTGCAATCCCGCCATCCGCTCCAAGCGTATCGGGCATACCGACGAAAGGCAATGACGGAACGGCAATCGCAGAAAATCGTCGGAAAAATCTAGAAAACCATCAGAACTCGCAAGCAAATGCACAACAGCAAAACCACAGAAAACCAAGGGAACGGCGAAAAGTGAGGCGGCTGAATGTTCGCCGTTGAGCAAACAGCCTAGGCGCAAGGGGTAGTTGCGCCAAACTTGAGTGTACACGGAACATGTTGTGGTTCGCAACGTCACTCCGCCCAGTTTTGCCGCATTTTCCACCGTTTTCGCCCGTAAGGGCAACCCCTCTCGAACCCGTCGCGCAACCCGTTGGACACCCTGCGATCGAACGCGTCAAACCTTTTTTCGAGATGATGCATCCGTGTACCAATCCCCCGTTCCGTTGACGTTTCGTGCCACTTTGTCAGTTCAAACAAACCCGTCGCCATATTTCTTGTTGTTTCTTACAATGCGGACTTACGTCACCGTAACTTACGATATGCGAGGCGCGACACAGGACGCGAAAAGCACGTCACCGATCACCGCAATCGCAGCGATCGCATATATCGCAAACCCACGAAAACCGCGGAAACGCAAGAAAAGAGAACACTTCATGCTCACCGAGTACACGACCCCGGGCGCATCCGTCGAAGTACGCGACGACGAATCCATCTACTCCCTGCTTACCGAACGCATCAAGCGCACCGGCGAAGACACCGTGATCGCGGAACGCAAAACCGCTCCGGGCCAGTGGACCAAGGTGACGACCGGCGAATTCCACAAGAACGTGCTCTCCGCGGCCAAAGGCCTGATCGCGTTCGGCATCGGCAAGGGGGATGCCGTCACCCTCTTCTCCACCACCCGTTACGAGTGGGGCGTGCTTGATTTCGCACTGGCCGCAATCGGCGCGGTCAATGTGCCGATCTATGACACCGATTCCGCGGCGCAGGCCGAACGCATTCTCAACGATTCCAACGTGAAGCTCGCCATCGCCGACGATCGCGAACGCTTCGACCGTCTTGATTCCGTGATTGGCCGCTGCCCGTCTCTGAAGCATATTCTGATGCTCGACGCCAATGCCATGGGCGCGCTGGAGGGATTGGGCGTCACCGTGTCCGACGAAGAGCTGGACGAGCGTATCACGTCGGTGCGTGCCGACGATCTGGCCACCATCGTGTACACGTCCGGCTCCACGGGGGCGCCGAAGGGTGCCGAGCTGTCGCATCGCAATTTCGTGTCGATCACGCGCGCCGGCAGCCTTGCGCTGCACGAGATGATTCTCGAGGACCATCCGCGTCTGCTGCTGTTCCTGCCGCTCGCCCACTGCTTCGCGCGCTTCATCCAGTACGCGTCGATCGCTTCCGATGACGGCGTGGTCGGCTATCTGCCGGACACCAAGACGCTGCTGCCGGATGTGCGTTCGTTCGAGCCGACGTACCTGCTGGGCGTGCCGCGCGTGTTCGAGAAGGTGTACAATGCGGCTTCCCGCAAGGCCGGCATGGGTTGGAAGGGCCGCCTGTTCCTCAAGGCCGCCGAATCCGCGCGCGACTGGTCGCGCATGCAGCAGGCTGGCGAGAAACCGACCATGAAGCAGACCGCCGAACACCTGTCGTATGAGGCGTCCGTATACCACACCGTGCGTGGCGCGTTGGGCCCGCGTATCCGTTATGTGGCGTGCGGTGGCGCTCCGCTGGACGTGTCGCTGGCGCATTTCTTCAATGGCATCGGCCTGCCGATGATCCAGGGCTACGGTATGACGGAAACCGCGGCGCCGTTTGCCGCGACCCGCGTCACGGACAATGTGATCGGTACCGTCGGCCAGCCTGCGCCGGGATCGTCCGTGCGTATTTCCGACGATGGCGAGCTGCAGGTCAAGGGACCGAACGTGTTCATGGGTTACCACAATCTGCCGGAGAAAACGGCCGAGGTGTTCACCGAGGACGGTTGGCTGCGCACCGGCGATCTTGCGTCGATCGACGATGAGGGTCGTATTACGATTACGGGCCGCAAGAAGGACATCATCATCACCGCCGGCGGCAAGAACGTGTCGCCGATTCCGATGGAGCAGGAGATTGCGAAGTGTCCGATTGTGGAGCATGCCGTGGTGGTGGGCGATAATCGTCCGTTCATCGGCGCGCTGGTCACGCTCGATCCGGAAGGATTGGCGGCCTGGCTGCCGTCCGTGGGCCTGTCCGCGGATACGCCGCTTGACCGCGTGGCGGCTACCGCCGCCGTTCATGACGAGATTCAGAAGTATGTGGACAAGGCGAACGCGACGGTTTCGCGCGCCGAATCCGTGCGTAAGTTCGTGGTGCTGGATGCGCAGTTCACGCAGGAGAACAAGTGCCTGACGCCGTCGCTGAAGGTGGTGCGTCCGGCAGTGAACCGCGTGTTCGCCGACGTGATCGACCAGCAGCTGTACGCCGGCAAGCGCTGAGCCGCACATAGGTAAACAAAAACAGCACGGCGGGGAACGCTGCGTACAAAAGTACGTCAACTTCCCCGCCGTGCTGTTTTTTAAGCGCACCCCGTATCGCTGAGATAACGCGTGCGGTAACAGTGCGGCAGGAAACGCCGGCGTACGAAGGTACGTCAAGTTTCCTGCCGTGCTGTTAACGCTCCGTTATTTCAGTGACGGTTGTTGAGGCGGTGGTACATTTCGCTCAGCTCCAGCTCCTTCTCGAACTGGCGGGCGTTGGTGTTCTCGTCGATGACGGCGAGTTCGACGCCGGCGATGCGGGCGAAGTCCTCCCAAGCCTCACGACCGACGGACGTGGTCATGCAGGTGTGGTGGGAGCCACCGGCGGTGATCCAGCACTGCACGGCGGTCTTCAGGTCCGGCTTCGGCTTCCACACGGCGCGGGCGCACGGCAGGTTCTTCAGGGAGCCCTGCGGTTCGACGATGGTGACCTCGTCCATGAGCAGGCGGAAGCGTTCGCGCTCGTCGGCCATGGAGACCACGACGGCGTCGGCCGGCTTGCCGGAGAACACCAGACGGACCGGGTCGGACTTGCCGCCGATGCCCAGCGGGTAGATCGCCAGCTTCGGCTTGGCGATGGTGCCGATGGACGGGGAGACTTCCAGCATGTGGGAGCCCATGTCGAACTCGTTGCCCGGCACGAAGTTGTAGGAGTAGTCCTCCATCAGGGAGGCGCCACCCTCAAGGCCGTAGCCCATCACGGCGCCGATGCGCACCAGCACGGAGGTCTTCCAATCGCCTTCGGCGGAGAAGCCCCAGCCGTACTCGGACGGGAAGCGCTGCGGGCCGACGCCCGGCAGCTGCGGCAGGGTGCCGAGGTCCTCGAAGTTGTCGACGCCGGCGGTGCAACCGTTCTCACGCATCATGTTGACCATGGCGGCCTCTTCCTTGGCTGCGATGAACAGCTCATCGTAGCGGGAATCAAGCAGCTCGGGGGCCACGTCGTACTTGGCCTTGTAGTCTTCGATGAGGTCCTTGACCTGGCTGTCCTTGACCTTCTCGTAGGCGGCGACGAGGTCGTTGACGGCCCAGGTGTTGATCGAAGCGCCAAACACGCGCTCGGCTTCGGTCTTGTCGCCTTCGGTGACGGCCACGTTACGCATGTTGTCACCCCAACGCATGACCTTCATGTTCTGGGAGGCATCCCAGCCGGCGCAGGCGCGAGCCCAGGTGCCGACCTTTTCGGCGACTTCCGGATCGGTGTAGTGGCCGACGACGATCTTGCGCGGAATGCCCAGACGGGACACGATGTAGCCGAACTCACGGTCGCCGTGGGCGGCCTGGTTCAGGTTCATGAAGTCCATGTCGATGGTCTCCCACGGGATTTCCCTGTGGTGCTGGGTGGCCAGCTGCAGCAGCGGCTTGGTGAGCACTTCGAGACCACGGATCCACATCTTGGCCGGAGAGAAGGTGTGGCACCAGGTGATCACGCCGATGACGTTCGGGTTGGCGGAGGCTTCGGTCATGAAGGCCTTGACGCCGTCGGAGGACTTCAGGGTCGGCTTGAGCACGATCTTGGCCGGGATCTTGCCGGTCGCGTTGAGGAAGTCGACCATCTCGCCGGTCTGCTGGGCCACCTGGCGCAGCGCTTCCTCGCCGTACAGGTCCTGCGATCCGACGCCGAACCAGATTTCCTTGCCTTCAAATGGGTTTTCCATTGCCATGTTGGATTATTCCTTACTTCGTTGTTGGGTTTGTCGTTTCGGTTTCCGCTACGTCAGTGCTGGCCGTAGACGTTGGTGTAGCGGTCGTTAAGGCTATCGATGTCTTCCTGGGAGATCGGGATGATGTCGCCGAGCTGCTTAGCGGCCCACATGGTGTGCGCCACCTCTTCGGTCATGGCGGCTGCCTTGACGGCGGCTTCCGCGTCCTTGCCGATGGTGAACGGACCATGGTTCTGCATGAGCACGGCCGGGGACTTCGGATACTTCTTCAGGGTTTCGACCACGCCTTCGCCGATGGCTTCGGAGCCGATGAGGCGGAACGGTCCGACCGGCACCGGGCCGCCGAACTCGTCGCCCATCATAGTCAGGCCGCACGGAATGTTCTGGCCGGTGGCCGCCCATGCGGTGGCGTAGGTGGAGTGGGTATGCACCACGCCGTACACGTCGGGCATGTGGCGGTAGATGTACGCGTGGGACGCGGTGTCGGAGCTCGGCGCTTCGGCACCGTCGACCACGTTGCCGTCGAGGTCGCACACGACCATCGAGCTCGGGGTGAGGTACTCGTAGCGCAGTCCGGACGGCTTGATGACCATCAGGTCGGCGGTGTGCAGGCGCTGCGAGACGTTGCCTGCGGTCCACACCACCAGATTCCACTTGATGAGCTGCTCGTGCAGGGTGGCGACCACTTCGCGCACCTGCTTGACTTCAGCTCGTACTTCCGGGCCGTAATCAGCCAACGTTGCCATATTATGTTCCTTTCGTCAGGCTTGCTGTTGTTACGATGGACGGTTATTTGGTTTCCAGCGGGATGCTTTCGATGGCGGCATGCTCGATCGGCAGCCCCTTGCGGAAGCGGTCGAAGAAGGCTTCGAAGCCGGCCACGTCGTTGGCGTCCGGCGCTTCCGTGGTGGAGGCCGCGTCGGCGAAGACGCGGGTGTCGAGGTAGTCGGCGAGCGGCTGGTCGGCGTGCCACAGATAGTCGGCGAGCACGGCCATACCCCACGCTCCGCCTTCGGCGGCGGTGGCCATGACCTTGATCGGGGTGTCGAATGCGGCGGCGAGAATCTTCTGCGCGACCTTCGGCGTGGTGAAGATGCCACCGTGGCCGACGAGCGAGTCGACGGCGACGCCTTCGTCCTTGGTCATCACATCCATGCCGATCTTGACCGGCGAGAAGGCGCTGAACAGCTGGGTTCTCATGAAGTTGCCGAGGCTCATGCGCGCCTCCGGGCTGCGGGCGAACAGCGGTCGGCCTTCCGGCAGGCCAGCCAGGAATTCGCCGGAGCGGAACGGATAGTTGAGCAGACCACCGCAGTCGGCGTCGACATCGTCCGCGATCGCGGCGCGGAACAGCGTGCCGTACAGCGTGCCGGCATCGACCGGCTGGCCGATCGCGGCGGCGAACTGTCCGAACAGGCCGACCCAGGCGTTGAGATCGGAAGTGAAGTTGTTGGCGTGGCTCATGCCGGCCAGGTCGCCGGCTGGGGTGGTGACGAGGTCGACTTCCGGATGCAGGCGCGCCAGCTTGTGCTCGAGCACGACCATGGCGAAAATCGAAGTGCCGGCGGAGACGTTGCCGGTGCGCACGCGCACGGAGTTGGTGGCGACCATGCCGGTGCCCGCGTCGCCTTCCGGCGGGGCGAGGACGACGCCCGGCTGAAGGGTGCCGGTCGGGTCGAGCAGTTTGGCGCCTTCGGCGGTGAGCGTGCCGGCCGGGGTGCCCGCCACGAGCGGACGGGGCAGCAGGTTCTCAAGCTTCCACGGCTGCGCGGCGACTTCCTCGATCGCGTCGAATCGCTTGATGAACTCGGTTTCGTAGGTATGGGTGGCCGGGTCGATGGGGAACATGCCGGAGGCGTCGCCCACGCCGAGCACCTTCTCGCCGGTGAGCTTCCAGTGCACGTAGCCGGCGAGTGTGGTGATGTAGTCCACCTTGGAGACGTGCTCCTCGTGGTTGAGCACTGCCTGGTAGAGGTGTGCCACGGACCAGCGTTCCGGAATGTTGTACTGGAACAGCTCGGAAAGCTTCTCGTGGGCTTCGTAGGTGTTGGTGTTCTGCCAGGTGCGGAACGGCACGAGCAGTTCGCCGGACTTGTCGAAGGCGAGGTAGCCGTGCATCATGGCGGAGAAGCCGATGTGCCCCACGTGGGTCAACCGTTCGCCATAGGCGGTTTCGACGTCGCCGGCCATCCGGGCGTATGCGGTCTGCAAACCCTTCCAGATTTCCTCCTGGGTGTAGCTCCACAGCCCGTCCTCGAGATGGCTGGCCCACTCATAGTCGCCCGCCGCGATGGTGTGGTAGGCGTCATCGATGAGCACCGCCTTGATGCGGGTGGAGCCGAACTCGATGCCCAGGCTCGTCTTGCCTGCGCGGATCTTCTCGGCGGTCACTGCGACCTGCTCTTGCGTCATAGTTCACGAACTCCTTGCGTCCGAGCGCCTCGCAACCACTCTGTCAACTGAATGTTAGCGCTCACTGTTAACGCTCACTATTGTAGGCACAAACCCGTGACGCACCAAATCCGACGTGTCATCGGAGCAATGAATATATAAACAAATCGAGAAGAAGCAGCGCCTTAGCGACGGCGGACAGGACCCAGGGAGCTGCGGTTGACCATCTGCGCCGACACCAGTCCGACGCCATGCTGCGATGATCCGAAGGAGTTCTCCTCCCCCGCGCCCAGCAGGTACAGCGTCTCGCGCATGGCGGCGACACCCAGCTGCTCAAAGCCGGGTCGGACCGTGGTCAGCGGCGGGAACATATTGTCCATGGCAGGCATGTCGTCGAAACCCACCAGGCTCACATCCTGCGGAATGCGCACGCCATGCTCATGCAGCGCGCGGGCCACACCCACGGCCTGGCTGTCGTTGGCGCAGACCATGCATGTCGGCAGATTGCCGCCGGTGCGGCCGATGTTGTCGAGGATGTGGTTCATCTTGCCGTACGCTTCAGAGGATTCCCAGGTCTCACACTGCACCGTCACGGAATTGACCGCATTGGCCGCGCATAGCTTGTTCCATGCCAGCAGGCGCGTCGCCGCGTCGCGCCACTCCTTGGGACCGGCGAAATACAGCACCGAACGGTGCCCGTATTCCACGACTAGATGCATCACGTCGGCCATCGCGGACCATTGGTCCATGCCGACGACGGATACGCGGCGGCGGTCGGCGGACTTCATCAGCCGCAGGCCGTCCTGCACGTCGATGCCACCGTGCGTGGATGTGACGATCACACGAGGCTGCGCGATCCGCGTCCGGCATGCCGCGGAAAACATGACATCGGTGGGCGTGAGGAAGATGAACGCATCGACGTTCATCTCGTCGAAGGTGCGGCACAGGTCGTCGAATTCCTCCTGCGAGCACAGCGCCTCATGCACCATGCTCACCGTCACGAACAGGCCATGCTGGCGAGCCATCGTCTCAATCGCGGAAATCGTGGAAATCGGGCCATAGAAATGCTGGCCGCCGGCGATCAGGCCGATGGTGCGGGACCGGTGCGAGGCGAGCGCGCGGGCGGAGTTGCTGGGACGGTATCCGAGCTGGTCGATGGCCTTCTGCACCTTCTCGCGGGTGGCGTCGGAGACGTCCGGCGAATGGTTGATGACGCGCGAGACCGTCTGGTGGCTCACACCAGCCAGCTTCGCCACTTCGAACATCGAAGGACGCTTATTGCCCGCATTGCGTTTGCCTGCCATGCCCCGTCGCCTTTCGCACACAACTGTTGGTACGTTCGCCTATTGTACACGCAACTTCAGTTAGCGCTAACAACCCTCATGCTCCAAGGATGCGGCACACTGCGCGCAGGCTACCGCACGGCCGCCAAAGCACGCAGACGCGCCGCGAAGTTGGGCCAATCGGTGCGCATGGCGGTCAGCAGCTTGCGGTTGGGCACGTCATCGACCGGCACCCATTCGATCTCCATGCTTTCGTCGTCGTTGGCCTTGGGTTCGACGCGGTGCCCCGGCTTTTCGAAGGCGAACACCGTGGTGTACGACCATGGGCCGTGGTCCTCGCAGTATGAGCCGACCACGTCGATGTCCTCCGGCGTGATGTTGGCTTCCTCGTACGATTCACGCAACGCGCCCTCGATCGGGCTTTCGCTGTCGGCGGTGGCACCGCCGGGAATGCCCCACGTGCCGCCTTCCGCGCTCCATACCGCGCGGTGCTGCATGACGACGTGCGTCACCTCACCGGTCGTCTCGCTGCGGCGGGCCAAGAGCACGCCGGACGCGCCGTTCGTACCCCAATGCTTGCGACCGCAGGCGCAATCGACCCAGCCGTCTCCCGGCTGGTGCACGTTCTCCTTGGGCGGCAGCGGCTTCGCGGCACCCGTTTTCGCATCATATTCGGCGTCCGGCGCAAGGTCGGAGCGGGTGACGTTCCACAGGTCGGTCCATTCGACGCCCAATTGCGCCGCCAGACGGCGCGCCAACGGCAGGCTCAGGCCGATGATGCCGTGCGGATCGCCTTCGATCGAGTCGATAAACGCGCCGCCGAAACCTTCCAAAGTGAACGATCCGGCCACTTCCAGCGGCTCGCCGGTGGCGATGTAGCGTTCGATATCCAGGTCGGAATATTCGCAGAAGTGCAGGGTCGCTTTGCTGGCGCCGCGCACCATGCGGCCCGACGCGAAGTCGATGAGGCAATGGCCGGTCCACAGCTCGCCGGTGGCACCGCGCATGGCACGCAGCCGTTCGCGCGCTACCTCTTCGCTATGCGGCTTGCCGTAGCATTCGCCGTCCAGCAGGAACATGGAATCGCAGCCGAGAATCAGCGGGCCGGCCTTCGAACGGGTCAGGCTCGGACGGCCATCCACGAAATCGGCGATCGGCTCGGCGACGGTGGGAATGGCGATGCCGGAGAAATCGCGGGTCTTCGTCTCGTCGGCGGACTGCGCGCTGTCCGTGCGTGCGGCTGTGCCCGCCGAGGATGCGTCGCGATCGTCTGCTGCCCGGAGCGGGAAGCCGACCACGCGCTCCCCGCGCGCGTGCGCCGCGGTATCGGCGATGTTGCGATACGCCTGGTGCACGGCCTCGGCCTTCGCCGTGGCGAGAATCATCACACGCTGTTCGACGCTCAGGTCGTTCACGGTGACGCCAAGCGCGGCCGCCTCGCGTTCGAGCGCGGCAGGCTCGTCGACGTGCGAGACACGGATGGTCGGGCAGATGCCGGCGGAGAACAGCACGTCACGGCGTGGACGGGACTGGGAGGCGAGAATCAGCGGGATGCTCATGCGCGTTCCACCTGCACACCCTTGGTGTCGACCGCGAGATGCAGCACACGCCAATGGCCGGATGCCAGCTCTTCGGCGGCGATCTGTTCAAGCTCCTCGTGGGCGTCGCCATGGTGCAGCACCAGCACGCATGGGCCAGCGCCGGACACGGTGGAGGCGAAGCCGTGGGAGCGCATCTTCTCGATCAGCGCCCAAGACGGCTCCATCAGCGAGGCGCGGTACGGCTGATGCAGGCGGTCCTGCGTGGCCGCGAACAGCAGTGCGTTGGCGTTCTGACGCGAGCCGGAGGCCAGCATCGCGGGGTTCATGGCAGCCGGCAGCAGGCTCACACGGGAGACGTTGTGCACGGCGTCCTTGAACGGAATCTCAGTCGGCAACGCCTGACGGGCCTTTTCGGTGGACAGCTCGTAGTCCGGCACGAACACGGCCGCGGTCAGATCGTCCGCCACGCGGTAATTGATGGTATGGAAGCCGTTGTGCATCGGCTCGCCGCCTGGAATCGGCACGGATCCGACACCTTCCGCGGTCTCCATGTCCCAGGACATGGTCAGGCCGCCGTACACGGCCGGGGCCACGTTGTCCGGATGGCCTTCGATGGCGGCGGCCAGCTCGAACACGGCGTCGCGGTTGAGGTCGTCGTCCTGCGCGAAGGCGGCCGCGGCGGCGATGCCGGCGACGATGGCCTCGGCGGAGGAGCCCATGCCTCGCGCCTGCGGGATGTTGTTGTGCGCCTGCAGGATGAATCCGACGCGTCCCAGGCCGAAGGTCTGGCATGCGCGGCGGAACGTGGAGACCACCAGGTGCGTCTCGTCACGTGGCAGGGTGTCCTCGCCCTCGCCTTCGATCATCACCTGCGCCGCGGTGTTCACCGGGTCGGCGCTCAGCGTGAATTCAAGCTCGTCATGGTAATCCAAAGCCAAACCGACCGTATCGAAACCGGAGCCAAGATTGGCGCTGGTGGCCGGAACCTTCACACGCACCTTGCGGGTAACTGGAGTCATCTCTCGTCGTCCTTCGTCACATCTTCATTACAAATCAAGCACCGTATACCGTGGCAGTGCCAGAGTCAAATTTCAGGGGGAACCGCATCCGTGCATCGCATTCGGGCCCATGACGGCGGCTTGGCATGGCTTGCATGCCAATCGCATCATGGGCCCGAATCGCATCCGATATCAGTTCAGCACGCGCAGGATCGACGGCTCTCCGCACACGCAATCCAGCTCGCACACGTCCTTGACGGTTTCACGCAGAGTGAGCTCATCGGTCATGTGGGTGACCAGACGCAGCTGCTGCAGCTCGCCGTCATAGCCCGGATCCTTCAGCGTCGGCTTCAGATCCTGGTTCACGCCGTTGATGGACACGCCATGGTCGGCGAACTTGGCTGCGATCGCGGCGAGCACGCCCGGATTGTCGTGAATCACGAAACGGACCGCGAACTCGGCCTTGGAAGCCTCGATCGGAGCCTTCTTCAGATCCTTGTACAGCGGGATGGACGGACCGGTGCAGCCCTGTGCGATATGGCGGGCTTCGGTGACCACGTCGCCGACGACCGCGGAAGCGGTCGGAGCGCCGCCGGCGCCGCGGCCGTAGAACATGAGGTCGTCCGCGGCTTCGGCCTTGACGAACACGGCGTTGAAGGAGCCGTGCACGGAGGCCAGCGGATGGGTGTTGGAGATCAGTGCCGGGTAGACGCGCGCGGACACGCCGGCATCGGTGTTCTCCACGACGGCGAGCAGCTTGATCACCTTGTTTTCCGCGGTGGCGGCGGCGATGTCGTCGGCGGTGATCTTGGTGATGCCCTCGACGGAGACGTCGTCGATGGTGACGGAGGTGTGGAAGCCGAGGGTGGCCATGATCGCGGCCTTGTTGGCCGCGTCGTAGCCCTCGATGTCGCCGGTCGGATCGGCTTCGGCGTAGCCCTTGGCCTGCGCGTCCTTGAGCACGTCATCGAAGTCGAGGCCCTTGGTGGTCATCTCGTCGAGGATGTAGTTGGTGGTGCCGTTGACGATGCCGAGCATGCTCGTCACCTTGTCTCCGACGAGGGATTCGCGCAGCGGCTTGAGGAACGGGATGGCGCCGCCCACGGAGGCTTCGAAGTAGATGTCGACGCCCTTGGCTTCGGCGGCCGCGTAGATCTCCGGACCATACTTGGCCAGCAGCGCCTTGTTGGCGGTGACCACGGAGGCGCCGGATTCGATGGCGGCGAGCACGAACTTGCGTGCCACGCCGGTGCCGCCGATCAGCTCGATGACGATGTCGGAATTGGTGGCCACGCTCATGGTGTCGGTGGTCACGATGGCCTTGTCGATCCACGGGAACGGATCGGTTTCCACCGGGTCGAGGCAGGCGACGCCGGTCAGCTCGATCGGTCGTCCGATACGTGCGGCAAGCTCGTCCTTCTGCTCGACCAGCAGGCGTGCGGTCTGGGAACCAACGGTACCTGCGCCCAGCAATCCAACGCGAATCGGCGCAACATCTTCCTGTGCCAAGGCATCCTCCCTTGAATGTGAAGTATTGGTGTGACCCTGCTTATTGTACGGTCTCAATATGACGTAAGGCCGCGGAATATCAAGAAAATGGACGGTTTCCGAAGCTTTCCCCGCAAGGAAGCCCGAAAACCGTCCATACCGTGAGACGCAATCGTGGACTATTCGCTGACGTCCCAGCTCAGCAGATCGTCGATCGTCTGCCGGCGGATCATGACGTGTGCGCCGGCCTCGCCGACGCCGACCACGGCGGGAATCAGCGCCTGGTTGTAGTTGCTGGCCATCGTGCGGCCGTATGCGCCGGTGACCGGCACCGCGAGGATGTCGCCACGCTTGATGTCGGCGGGCAGCCGCACCTCGTTGACGACGATATCTCCCGATTCGCAGTGCATGCCGACCACGCGGCACAGCTTGGTCTGCTCGCTTCCCTTGCGGTTGGCCAGACGCGCGGTGTAGTCGGAGCCGTACAGCGCCGGACGAATGTTGTCGCTCATGCCGCCATCCACGGACACGTACACACGTTCCGTCACCGGATTGCCTGACTTGTCCTTCGCCTCGCCGGAAAGCTCGACCGGCTTGACGGTGCCCACGCGGTACAGCGTGACGCCGGTGGGGGCCACCGTCCAGCGGCCCGGCTCGAAGGAGATGACCGGGGCCGGCATGCCGAGCGCGCGGTTCACGGTGCTGACCGCGTCGGCGAGCCTGCCGAGCTCCACGTCGATGTCCATGGAATCCTCGCCGTCGGTGTAGGCCACGGAATAGCCGCCGCCCAGATCGACCTCCGGCAGGGTGTACGCGTCGGTGGCGTAGAAGGTCTTGCGCAGCAGCATCATGCGCTTGGCCGCCTGGATGAAAGCGTCCGCGTCATGGATGTTGGAGCCGATATGCGAGTGCACGCCGACCAGTTCGAGCACGTCCTGGCGGCGGTAGATGTCCTTGAGCACGGCGAGCGCCGGACCGTCGGCCACCATGGTCATGGCTTCGGCGAGCCTGCGGTCGCCTTCGGAGACTTTCTCGTGGCTCAAATCGTACGGGTATTTGATGTCGTACTGCAGCTCGCGTTGCGCATGGACTTCGGAGGCGTGTTCGCCGAGTCGTGCATTCGAGCCGGCGGGCGTCACGTCGGTGAGGTCGTCGAGCACGCCGAGTTTGCCGGCGTCGGCTCCGGCGGGCAGCAGGGCCACGCCGAACTTCTGGTCCTCGTGGGCGGTGGACACGAATTCGTGGCCGCCGGCGTGGATGCCGGAGGTGACGCGCAGCATGACGCGGGCGCGCTTGCCGAGCCGCTTGGCAATCGCGGCGATGCGTGCCGGTTCATCCGGCTCGTCGATCACGATTTTGTTGAAGCCCTGTTCGATGGCCAGCTCGATTTCCGCATCGGACTTGTTGTTGCCGTGCAGCACGAGGCGGCGGCCTGGGACGCCCGCGGCGAGCGCGATGCGCATCTCACCCATGGTGCAGGTGTCGATGAGCATGCCGGATTCGGTGACGATGCGGCAGATTTCCTTGCTCAGCAGCGCTTTGCCGGCGAAGCTGACGTGGGTGACGGTGTTGTTGAACGCGTGGGACGCGGCATGCACGAATTTCGTGGCGCGGGCGCGCACGTCATCGGTGTCGATGACGTAGAGCGGAGATCCGAATTCGTCGAGCAGGCTTGCGGCGGTACGACCGTGGAAGGTGATCTCGCCTTCGTCGTTCACGGCCGAGCCGGCCGGCCAGATTGGGCTTACAGGCATGGTTTGCGTATCTCCCTTTTTCGTGGATTCGCTTCACATCTTGTCCGGAGCGGTGACGCCGAGCAGGTCGAGGCCTTCGGCGATGACCGTCTTGACGGCGTCGTTGAGCTTGAGTCGCGCGGCGGCGCGGGCCGGTTCCGGAGCCTTGGCGATGCGGATGGCGTCGGCCTGTTCCCCGCGGGCCTCCGGATCGGTGAGTTCCATCGGCACGACGCGCTCCACGTTGTACCACTTGTGGTAGGTGGCGGCGAGGTCCTCCAGGTAGTGGGCCACGCGGTGCGGGGCGCGCAGGTCGCCCGCTTCGCGCAGCAGGGCGGGCCACTGGGCGAGCGCGGCGAGCACTTCGCCGTCGGCGGTGGTGTCGAGCAGGCTCACGTCGGCGCCTTCGTAGGTGATGCCGGCGGCGGCCGCGTTGCGGTCCACGTTGCAGGAGCGGGCGTGCGCGTACTGCACGTAGTACACCGGATTCTCGTTGGAATGCGAGGACAGCAGGTTCAGGTCGATGTCCACCGGGGAGTTGTAGTCGGTGCGGGCCAGCGAATAGCGGGAGGCGTCCACGCCGATGGCGTCGGTCAGATCGTCGATGGTGACGACGTTGCCGGCGCGCTTCGACATGCGCACGGCCTTGCCGTCCTTCATGACGTTGACGAGCTGGCCGATGAGGATCTGCATGTTCTCGCCCGGCTTGTCGCCGAAGGCCTCGCACATGGCCATCATGCGGCCGATGTAGCCGTGGTGGTCGGCGCCGAGCATGTAAATCGCCACGTCGGCCGGGTTGGTCTCGCGGTGGCGCTTGTTGCGGTAGTAGGCGATGTCGGCGGCGAAGTACGCGTAGTTGCCGTCGGACTTGATGATCACGCGGTCCTTGTCGTCACCGTGCTTGGTGGATTCGAACCAGGTGGCGCCGTCCTTTTCGAAGATGTCGCCGCGGGCGCGCAGATCGGCGATGGCCTGGTCCACTTCGCCATCGGAATACAGGCTGTTCTCGTGGAACCACACGTCGAAATTGACGCGGAAGTTCTTCATGGAACGCTGGATTTCGTCGAACATCATCGGCACGGCGCGCTTGCGGAACTCCTCGCGCTGTTCGGAATCGCCTTCGCCGAGCGGGTTGCCGTCCTGGTCGGCGCCGCCGTCGACGCGCGGCAGGCTCAGCACGTCCACGCCGTCCGCGTTGGCTTCGTCGATGACACGCTTGGCGATTTCGTCGATGTACGCGCCCTTGTAGCCGTCGATCGGGGTTTCCTCGCCGTGGGCCGCGGCGACGAGCGACTTGGCGAAGCGGTTGATCTGCTCGCCGTGGTCGTTGAAGTAGTATTCGCGCACCACCTTGGCGCCGTTGGCCTCAAGCACGCGGGCCATGGAGTCGCCGACGGCCGCCCAACGGGTGCCGCCGATGTGGATCGGGCCGGTCGGGTTGGCGGATACGAATTCGAGGTTCAGGGTCTTGCCGGACAGGTGGTCGTTCTTGCCGTAGTCGCTGCCGGCTTCGAGCACGGTGTCCACCACTGCGGCCGCGGATGCGGAGTCGAGCGTGATGTTGATGAAGCCGGGGCCGGCCACTTCCACGGACTTGATGCCGTCGGCATTGGTCAGTTCGGCGGCGAACAGTTCGGCGAAATCACGCGGCTTCATGCCGGCCTTCTTGGCCAGCTGCATGGCCGCGTTGGACGCCCAATCGCCATGTGCGCGGTCCTTCGGGCGCATCACGGCGAACTTGGCCTGCGGCGGAATCAGATCGGCGGTCAGGGTGCCTGCCTTGCCTTCGGAGACAAGGGTGTTGGCAATGTTGAAAATCAGTTCACTAAGGGCTTCTGGACTCATTCTTCCAAGAATACCGGGCACGCTGACAGAATCAGTCTTCCTGTCCATCCTCACGATGGGGTTGCGATACGTCCTGCGGAACGCTTTGCAAGGCGTTCTGAGCATCGTCCTGCCCGCCATGCCGTTTCGCACGCCACGCCACGGACGCGTAGTAGCCCGTGTAGCACAGCGCCACGAACGGAATCATGTACAGCAGCGTGGAGCGCTGCGACGGATCGCAAATCACCAGAACCAGCGCGCCGACGCACATCACAATCGCGACGATCGGCACGAACGGGTAGCCAGGCGCGCGGTACTTGAGCTCGCCAACCGTATGTCCCTGCGCGAGCCATTGGTGGCGGAATCGCAAGTGGCAGACGGAAACCGACGCCCACACCACCAGTGTGGCCAGGCCGGAAACCGCGACCAGCGCGAGGTAGACGGTCGAAGCGGCCACCACGGAGGACAGCAGCGCCAGCAGCGAGCCGGCCATGCTGAACATCACCGCGAAAACGGGCACGCCGTGGAAGTTCGTTTTGGCGAGCTTGCGCGGAATCATACCCTCCTGCGCGAGCGACCACACCATGCGCGAGCACACGTACAGGCCGGAATTCGCGGCGGACAGCACGGCCGTCAGCACCACGAAATTCATGATGTCGCCGGCGAACGGCATGCCGATCGACTGGAACACGAGCACGAACGGGCTGGTGTCGACGCCCGACTTGCGCCACGGAATCAGCGCCGCCATGACGGCGATCGAGCCGATGAAGAAGATCGCCAGACGCAGCACGGTGGTGTGCACGGCCTTCGGAATCGCCTTGGACGGGTCCTTCGTCTCGCCCGCCGCGACGCCGACCACTTCGGTGCCGGAGAAGGCGAACACGACCGTCAGCAGCGTGGAGAAAATCGGCAGCACGCCGTTGGGCAGCCAGCCGTCGCTGTAGAAGTTCTCGAACATGGGCGCGTGGTCATAGCCGGCGATCGGAATCGCGCCGAACATGGCCAGCAGGCCAATGATGATGAACGCGATGATGGCGAACACCTTGATGGACGCGAACCAGAATTCCGATTCGCCGTACAGGCGCACCGACAGGATGTTGAGCAGGAACACGACCACGATGAACGCGGCCGACCAGACCCATGCGGGCGAATGCGGGAACCAGCGTTGCATCAGCAGGCCCGCGGCGGTGAATTCGGAGGCGAGCGCCACCGCCCAATTCAGCCAGTAGAGCACGGCGATGGTGAACGCGGTGCCGGGGCCGATGAAACGCTTCGCGTACAGGTGGAAGCTGCCGGCGTACGGCATGGCCACAGACAGCTCGCCGAGGCTCAGCATGATGAAGTAGACGAGCAGCGAACCGATGGCGTACGCGATGATCGCGCCGAGCGGGCCCGCCTGATGGATGGTGTAGCCGGAGCTTAAAAACAGGCCTGTGCCGATCACGCCGCCGAGCGAGATCATGGTCAGGTGGCGCGTTTCCATCTTGCGTTCCAGGCCGCCCTGTTCGACGTCGGGCTTTTCTTGCGATTGCGCCATGCTTGCTTCCGGCTCCTCTTACGTTTGGTTGGGTACGGCACATAGTTTGGCTGGCCGAACAATCGCAAATACTATACGTCAGACTCACGGCAACGTGCGATGGTCGTCCATAGTTCGCGGAAGTGTGCAGAAGCCCGCGGAAGTCCGTAAAAAAGCGTCAGCCCGCATGCTGGAAAAGCGTGCGGGCCGTTTGATCGCAGGTAGCGGTAGGCAATCGCAGTAATCGCAATGCTTGCGATACCTATGAAACGTGCGAAATGCTCAGAGCGCGGCGATGGCGTCGATCTCGACGAGCGCGCCCTTCGGAATGTCGTTGCCGCCAAAGGCCACGCGGGCCGGCTTGACGGAGCCGATGAAGGTCTGCGCGTACACGTCGTCGACCTCGTGGAAGTCCTCGACGTTCTTCATGTAGATGGTGGCGCGGACCACATTCTCGATGCCGGAGCCGGCGGTGTCGAGGATGTGCTTGATGTTCTCCAGCGCCTGCGCGGCCTGCTCGCCCGCACTCTCGCCGGCCAGTTCGCCGGTGGCCGGGTCGATGCCCAGCTGGCCGGAGACGAACACGAATCCGTTGGCCTTCACGGCCTGGCTGTAGGCGCCGAGTGCTGCCGGGGCTTCGGAGGTGGCCACTGCTTCCAGCTTTTCGCTCATACTGTTCTCCTTTGTCGTAAGGTATGTTGCCGCAAGGTATGTAAACGCGCGCCAAGTATGTGCCAATATGCCCGTACATGCGCTATTTGCGTCGCACCTGAAATCATACTTTTCCGATGGGTGGAAGCGGGAAAAACCGTTCACAGAACGATATGGCCGGAGTTGGCACCACACGGCGCAGCAGGCACGAAAACGGCGGAATCGCAAGGAAAACCGCGGAAAAATACAACAAACGAGCAACAAAAAGGCTCCAGCCGTTCGACTGGAGCCTTGCCCGGTGGGCTTGATGGGGATCGAACCCACGACCTTCTGTTCCGGAGACAGACGCTCTATCCGCTGAGCTACAAACCCATGCAACGCACTACTGTACACGGTCTGCGCCCGTTTGCGACACGATTCGGCGAAAAACGTGACGCAGACCTTGCAATCGTTGGGAAAGTCAGTACGCGCGCTCAATGCATCAGAGTGCTCGGCGCAACCAGCACGCGCTGCACGCTCAGTACATGAGGGTGGCGAGGCGACGACGTGCGCGCTTCAGACGCTCGTCGGTCGGCTCGGGGATCGTGAAGTATTCGAGCAGACGCTGGCGCACCGGCTCGATGTCGGCCTTGTGGCCCGCCGCCACGAAATCAAGCAGACGGTCGAACGCGTCCTGGATCTGCCCGCCGATCATGTCGATGTCGGCGACGGCAAGCTGCGCGTCCACATCGTCCGGCTTGTCGGCGGCAGCGGCACGCACCACGCGCACGTCCGCATTGGCGGAACGGGCCAGCAGCAGCGCCTTCGCACGTTCGCGGGCGGCGCGCGTATCGTTCGGATCGGCTTCCAAAACCTTCTCGTACGCGGCGGCGGCACCGGCGTAATCGCCCTGCTGTGCCAGTATGTACGCTTCCTGATGTTCCGGCGGCACCTGATCCTGCACACTGCCGGCGGATGCGGAATTGGCCGCGTCGGAATCCGGATCGCCCGAATACGGAGCGGTGCCAGTCACGCCGGCCTGCTGTGCGGCGGCGATAAGCTTCGGCACGACCACGTCTGTGATCTGCTGCAGTTCCTCGTCGGACGGAAGGCCCTGCAGAATCGGCATCGGACGGCCGCCGATCAACGCGAACAGCGCCGGCGCGCCCTGAATCTGGAACGCCTGTGCGATGGAGGGATTGGATGCGATGTCGATGCGGGACAGCTGGATCTGGCCGTTGAGCTTGTTCACCGCGTCACCCAATGCGCGTGCCATGGCGAACAGACGGTCGTCGGTCGGCACCCACAGGAACAGCAGAATCGGGAACGTGGCGGAGGTCTGCACCATGGCCTGGAACGTGTTCTCCGTGGTGTCGATGACATATCCGCCAGCCGCCGGAGCGCCGCCCGCCTGCCCCGGCTCGGCCTTCACCTGATGCTTGAGCGCTTCCAGATCAACGGCTCCCGCCAATGAAACACCCGGATGGAACGCTTGCTGCTCTGCCATACTTGCCTCCAAAAACACGAAATCGTTGCTGGCACCAACTATAGGTGCCAACAACGATTTCCCGGTTTTCATTCCCACGGATGCGCGATAGGCGGAAAACCGCCGACGATGCGCGTCCAAGGACCCGTCGTTTTACAGCGCTTCGACCTTCACCGGCTGGCGTTCGGAACCGACCGCGGTGATTTTCTGCCCGGAATTCGCCGGCGGAACATACAGCGCGATGACGTTCACATAGCTCGTCTTCATGGTGCTGGTGGCCTTGCCATTGCCGAACAGCGCCTTTTCCGCGTCAGAGGCCGGCTGCGATTCACGGCCAGCGCCGGCGGAACGCGTCCATTCGGAGTTGATCTGCGCCACCACCAGATCGCCGCCGTCCGCGGAACGCATGACGCTGATGGCTCCATTGACCGGTTCGAAGGTCTGCTGCTGCGTGCCTTCGTTAAGCTCCATGGCCTTCTGCACCTGGGCAGTCAGATCGGCAAGCTTCGATCGCAGATCATCATCCGCGAATTTGCTAGCGTACTTGCTGTTCGCCCCGTTCTGCAGCAGGTCCGCATACGCGTCCACCGCCGCTTTCGGCGTCATGACCAGACCGGTGTCCGTAGGCGTTCCCTGCGCGCTGCCGGTTTTGGAGATTTCGAAACTCGGCATCTTCACGCCGGAGAACAGTCGCGCCACACCCCACAGCTTGTAGTTCTGGCGTGCGGAATCCTGCCTGAACACCAGCAGACGCTTGGACTGCTGGTCCTTGGTTGTGGACGTGATGGAGAACACGGACCGTGGCCAGCCGGCATCCGTGGAGATCACGGCCTGGGCCAGATCCGTGGGGATGGTGGTCTTACGGTCAAGATTGCCCGTGGCTTTCGCTACGTTCAGCTCGCTGGTGCGGATGTCCAGTTCCGGACCTTCGAGAATCGTCGGCAACGTATCAGTGTCACGGTTCTGATTGCACTGGTCGAGCGTTTTGAGAATCCTCGTGCGGACCTTTTGCTCCTGCTTGGCGCTCAAGTTCGGCGCATCCTGCCGGGTGGTGGCTTTCGGGGTCGGCAGCTGGCCTTCGCAACCGCACATGCCGACGGCCATTCCCAGCGCGAGCATGGCCGCGATAATCGCCTGACTACGCTTCCTCATCACTGGTCCTCCTCTTGGCCGTCTTCCTGCGTTTCCGTCTGAACCTCCTCTTGGGCAAGACGAGCGAAATACGCGGCAAGCTCATCCTGCGAAATCACGGAAGTCGCCTCGTCGTCAACAGACGATTCGCCCGCCGTCGATTCAAATACGGTCGATTCGGACACAGTCGGCTGGCTTTCCGCAATCGTGTTCTGCTGGTCGGCGACCAGGTTACGTGCCACAGGATCGACGATGACGGGCTGTTGCGTTTCCTCGAACGACGACGTACGACCGCCGGTGCGATGTTCCGCATGGCGACGCCTGCCGTGACGCGACCTGCTCCGTGCCCTGTTGCTGGCGGCGGTTTCGGCGTTCTTCACCCAAGCCGAAACCTCGTTCTCATCGCCTTCGTTGACGCCAACGCCTTCGACCATGGCGAAAGCGCGCTTGTTGCGGCGCTTATGCGGCGGCATGGCGAATACGGAAGCGGAAAGCACGGCGAGAATCGCCAGCAGTCCGCCGGCAAGATACAACGGCATGGCGAAATTCGGCAGGTTACGACGGTCCCAATTCAGAGTGACCGTGTCTCCCTTGCGGTTGCCGAAATCAATCAACGCCACAACATCCTCGGCGTTATTGCTGTTCGATCCTTTGACCTGCATATCAACGGCACCGTCATTGCACTTGATGGTGCGCCACATGTCGGAGTCCTTGAAAGCCACCTGGTTCTGGGAATTGTCCGCGGTTCCCTGCGCGGAGACCTCCATGGTGGAAAGCGTCGTCCAATCGGACAGACCGGAGACGCGCATGTACTTGCTTCCCGCAATCCATCCGGCAACATCGCGCGCGGAACCTATGGCGATGCACACATTGGATTTCTTGTCACGGGATTTGGCCGAAATATTGACGCGGCTGTCTACCAGCTGCAGCACGTTCGGATCGGTGACCACGTATTCCGAACCGTTCACCGGAGCGGCGGCGGTGATCTCATTGTCCGGTTTCCAGACGGTTGAATTCAACACGCCAAACACGACGCATGCGATGGCAAGCAAGCCGAAAATAGGCGTGACGATGCCACGCATGATCTTCGCATGCCGGGTAGGGCCCGTCTCGATCTGCGGCTTCTCTTGTTCTTCCTGCAATACAGTCATAGCTTTTCCATTCTACAGGGTCCGTTTGCACAAGCCTGAAAAAAACATGAAAATCATGCTTTGCCGCTATGGTTGGCCCTATGCGTAAATCACTTCTTTCCAAGGCCGTCACGGCAATCTGCGCAACGGTCATGTGCCTGGGCGTCACTGCGTGCGGCGGTAATTCCAGCGCGAAATCCGACAAATCGAACTCGGATTCCTCCTCATCTTCCGAAAAAATCGGCATGCACCAGATCGCCGGCGTGACCGCCAAGGGCGAGCTCGGCAAGAAGCCGACCGTCTCGTTCAAGACGCCGATGACGGTTGAGGACAACAGCTACGTGGTGCTGCAGAAGGGCGACGGAGCCCAGATCGAGGACGGCGACCGCGTCTGCTCGCAGGGCATCGCCATCAGCGTCAAGGATGGTTCCGAACTGGCCAGCACGTGGGAGAAGAACACCCCCGACTGCTCCACCGTAGTCACCTCGGATACCAGCCAGATGACCGAGAACTACTACAAGATCTTCAAGAGCCTCAAGCTCAATTCCACCGTGGCGTTCGGCGTGAACGACTCGAATTCCTCCGGCACCTCGTACCTGATGGTACTCACGCTGGTGTCCAAGTCGAAGGCCCTGAAGAAGGCCACCGGCGAGAAGGTCGCCGACATTCCGGCCGACCTGCCGAAAGTGACGCTCGCCAAGGACGGCAAGCCGTCGATCGACATGAATGGCTATAAGGGCTCCGATTCCTTGATTTCCCAGGACCTCATCAAGGGCAAGGGCGCTGTGGTCAAGGATACGCAGTCCGTGGTGGCGCACTACACCGGCTGGCTGCTTGACGGCACGCAGTTCGATTCCTCGTGGGACCGCGGACAGTCCTCCGCCTTCTCGCTTGACAGCGTGATCAAGGGCTGGAAGCAGGGTCTGGCAGGCCACACGGTCGGTTCCCAGGTACTGCTGGTGGTGCCGCCGAGCCTCGGCTACGGAAACAAGGATCAGGAGAAGATTCCGGCGAATTCCACGCTGGTCTTCGTGGTCGACATTCTCGCCGCCTACTGATCCGCCGAACCGACTGATAGGTTCCTCCAAAAACAAAATAGCCTCCCCCTCGGGAGGCTATTTTCATATGCATGCAAGTCCTAGGGGAAATCGCGGCAACGCGTGCGGTATCGAGGCGTACCGAGGGAAGGCGTACGAAGGTACGTCGACCGAGGAACAACGAAGATAACGCTCCGTTGCCGCGATTTCCAGAGTTGGAACCGAAAGAATCAGAACAACCGTAAAGAATCGTCCTCAGTGCCCTTCATCTCCTCGTAATCCAAAAGCAGGCATTTGAAACCGCGGTCCTGCGCGAGCACGCGGGCCTGCGGGGTGATGGTCTGCGCGGCGAAGATGCCGTGCACGGGGGCCAGCAGCGGGTCGCGGTTGAGCAGATCGCAGTAGCGGGTGAGCTGTTCGACGCCGTCGATGCCGCCGTTGCGCTTGATTTCGATGGCCACGTGCTCGCCGTTGCCGTCAATCGCCATGATGTCGACCGGTCCGATGGCTGTCGGGTATTCGCGGCGCACGAGCTTCGCGCCTTTGCCGATGCGTTCGATCTGTTCGGCCAGGTACTTCTGCAGATGGTCTTCGACGCCGTCCTTGATGAGGCCCGGATCCTCGCCGAGGTCGTACGATTCGTCCGAATAGATGTGCTGCAACGTCACTTCCAGCACGTCGTTCGATTTGTCGGCCGACGCGCGGATCACCTTTTGCGGCACTTCAGTATCAACGTCGTCATCGGCGTGGTCGGGGGTGATGTCCCTGATGCTGCATGGCGCGGACATCCAGTTGAGCGGCTTGTATGAGCCGAGTTCGGAGAAGATCAGCAGGCTGTTGTCCGCCTTGATGAGCAGCACGCGCTTGGCGAGCGGCAGGGAGGCGTTCAATCGTCCGGAATATTCGGCAGAGCAGTCAGCAACAATAATTCGCACGAGGCACTACCCTACCATGCGCGTCGCCGTACGTACGGCATACGTATTCGCGGCGGCGGAAAGCCACGTAAAAGACAAAAGCGGCCCGGTAATCGCAATACAAAAACATATTGCGATTACCGGGCCACCTTACGTCAAGCGGAAACGGCTTATTCGGCGCGCTTCACGTTGGTTCCACGCTCGACCGCGACGGTGAGCTTGTTCGAATCGAAGGAGATGAAGCCGTCAGTCACCTCGAAGGAGAGGCGATTGCCTTCAGGATCCACCACAACGATGGTTCCTTCCTTGATCACGGTCAGCACAGGCTCGTGGTCGGGCAGGATGCCCATTCCGCCTTCGGAGGCGGGAATGGTAACCGACTTCGCCGTGCCGTGCCACACAGGGTGGTCAGCGGCGACGATGTTCACCTGCATAGTCGATCCGGCCATCACGCACCGTATTCCTTCTGCATGTCGTGCCACTTTTTCTCGAGGTCGTCGATGCCGCCGATACCGGAGAATGCCTGCTCCGGAACGTCGTCATACACGCCGTCGCAGATGCGGGTGAATGCTTCGATAGTCTCGTCCGCCGGAACGTAGGAGCCCGGACGGCCGGTGAACTTCTCGGCGACGTAGAAGTTCTGGCCAAGGAACTGCTCGATCTTACGAGCACGGTTCACAGTGGTCTTATCTTCTTCGCCAAGCTCATCGATACCGATCAGGGCGATGATGTCCTGCAGCTCCTTGTTACGCTGCAGAATCGCCTTGACGCGGTTTGCACAGTCGTAGTGCGCCTGACCCACGTAACGCGGATCAAGGATTCGCGAAGTGGAGCTCAGCGGGTCGACTGCCGGGTAGATACCCTTCGAAGCGATGTCACGAGACAGCTCGGTGGTTGCATCCAGGTGGGCGAAGGTCGTTGCAGGAGCCGGGTCGGTGTAATCATCGGCCGGCACGTAGATGGCCTGCAGCGAGGTGATGGAGTGTCCACGGGTCGAAGTGATTCGCTCCTGCAGCGCGCCCATCTCATCGGCCAGGTTCGGCTGGTAGCCCACTGCGGACGGCATACGGCCGAGCAGGGTGGACACCTCGGAACCAGCCTGGGTGAAACGGAAGATGTTATCGATGAACAGCAGCACGTCCTGATTCTGTACGTCACGGAAGTACTCTGCCATGGTCAGTGCGGTCAGCGGCACGCGCAGACGGGTACCCGGCTGCTCATCCATCTGGCCGAAGACCAGTGCGGTCTTCTCGAGCACGCCGGCCTCGTCCATTTCGCCGATCAGATCGTTACCCTCACGGGTACGTTCGCCGACGCCTGCGAACACGGACACACCGCCGTGGTTCTGAGCCACACGCTGAATCATTTCCTGAATCAGCACGGTCTTGCCGACGCCTGCGCCACCGAACAGACCAATCTTGCCACCCTGCACATACGGGGTCAGCAAATCGATGACCTTGATACCGGTTTCGAACATCTGGGTCTTGGACTCCAGCTGGTCGAATGCCGGCGGGTTACGGTGGATAGGCCAACGTTCGGTAACCTTAACGGTCTCGTCGGCCTTCTTGTTGAGGATGTTGCCGGACACGTCGAATACGTGGCCCTTGGTGACATCGCCAACCGGCACGGAGATCGGGCCACCGGTGTCGTACACGGTGGCGCCACGCACGAGGCCGTCAGTCGGCTTCAGAGCGACGGTACGCACGGTGGAATCGCCAAGATGCTGTTCAACCTCAAGGGTGATCTTCTTGGTGGTCTCGCCCTCTTCGTGGACACCGGTGTTGGCCAGTTCAACGGTAAGTGCATTGTAAATGTCGGGCAGGTGGCCCACCGGGAATTCGACGTCGATAACCGAACCCTGGATACGCGTAACGCGTCCAGCGGTCGGCTCTGCAGCCGTCTCGGGAGCCGCTGTGGTCTGATTCTCAGCCATATGCGTTCCTACTCTTCCTTCTTGTTCAGCGCATCAGCGCTGCCGATGATTTCGGTAAGTTCCTGGGTAATCGATGCCTGACGCGAAGCGTTGAGCTTGCGAGTCAGTTCATCGATCAGGCTGCGAGCGTTGTCTGTAGCCGTGTGCATGGCGTTCTGTCGGCTTGCAGTCTCGGATGCCGCTGCGGTGAGCAGGCATTCATGGATACGGGACTGGATGTACTTCGGCAGAATCGCGTCGAGTACTTCGTCAACGCTTGGCTCGAACGCATACAGAGGAGTCGCAGCATCGGCATCGGATTCCGGCACAGGACCGGATTCCGGCTGTTCCGGAAGCACGAGCTCAACGGGTAGCATGCGCAGCACACGCACCTTCTGAACCACCATATTCACGAACTCGGTGAACACAATGTAGAGTTCGGAGACTCCACCTTGGTCCGCCGGCTTCATATAAGCGTCCAACAGTGCCTTCGAGATGGACTCTGCGACTTCCACGCCGGGCTGGTCGGTATCGCCTTCCCAAGTGCCGGCAACATCACGGTTGCGGTACTTGTAATACGTCACACCGCGACGACCATACACATACAGTTCCGGCTGCTTGCCCTGCTCATCGAGTCGGGCCAACAGCGATTCCGTTTCGCGGATGATCGAGGAGGTGTACGGACCTGCCATACCACGATCCGAGGTAAGAGCGAGGACAGCCACGCGAGGGTTGTCCTCGTTCTTTTTCACGATCGGATGGTCGATATGGGTATGGGCCACCAGCGCTTGCACGGCGTCGAAAATCGCATCGGTATACGGCTTCGCGTTCAAGGCCACGTCACGTGCCTTGGCGATATGCGAAGACGCGATCATCTCCTGCGCGTTGAAGATTTTCTCCAGCGACGCGGTGGAGGCGATCCTAGATTTCAATGCGAGTTGCGAGCCCATGAATCACTTCTCTCCTGCGACGATCTTTTCCTGCTCGACCGGAGTGGTGTGCTTCTCGTCAGGCTTCTTCTCGACCAGCGGCTTGCCCGCGCTGGTCACGAAGGTCTCACGGAACGCTTCCACGGCCTTGTCGAGGGCAGCCTCGGTGTCGGCGGTGAAGTCTTCGGTCTCGCGAATGGTCTTGAGGATATCGGTGTTGTGATCCAGATAATCCAGCATGCCCTTTTCGAACGGCAACACGTCGCTGATTGGCAGGTCATCCATCTTGCCATGGGTGCCGGCCCACACGGACACGACTTCCTGTTCCATCGAATACGGGGAGAACTGCGGCTGCTTCAGGAGCTCGGTCAGGTGGGCACCACGGTTCAGCTGAGCCTTCGAAGCCGCATCCAGATCGGAAGCGAACATGGCGAAGGATTCCAGCGAACGGTACTGCGCCAGCGAGATCTTCAGCGTGCCGGAGACCTTCTTCAAGGCCTTCGTCTGGGCAGCGCCACCGACTCGGGACACGGAGATGCCGACGTCCACAGCAGGACGCTGGTTCGCGTTGAACAGGTCGGACTGCAGGAAGATCTGGCCATCGGTGATGGAAATCACGTTGGTCGGAATGTAGGCGGACACATCGTTCGCCTTGGTCTCGACAATCGGCAGGCCGGTCATCGAGCCGCCGCCGAGGTCATCGGAAACCTTGGCGCAACGTTCGAGCAGACGGGAGTGCAGATAGAACACATCGCCCGGGTAAGCCTCACGCCCCGGCGGACGACGCAGCAGCAGGGAAATCGAGCGGTAAGCCTCAGCCTGCTTCGACAGATCGTCGAAGACGATGAGCACGTGCTTGCCGTTGTACATCCAGTGCTGTCCGATGGCGGAACCGGTGTACGGTGCGATGTACTTGAAGCCTGCGGAATCGGAAGCCGGGGAAGCCACAATGGTCGTGTACTCCATAGCGCCGGCCTCTTCCAGGGACTGCTTCACCGATGCGATGGTGGAGCCCTTCTGACCGACGGCCACGTAGATGCAGCGGACCTGCTTCTTCGGGTCTCCGGATTCCCAGTTGCGCTTCTGGTTGATGATCGTATCGATTGCGATAGCGGTCTTACCGGTCTGGCGGTCGCCGATGATGAGCTGGCGCTGGCCACGTCCGATCGGCGTCATTGCGTCGATGGCCTTCAGGCCGGTGGACAGCGGCTCGTCAACCGGATGACGATGCATAACGTCAGGTGCTTGGGCCTCGAGAATACGACGGCCTTCGGTCTTGATCTCGCCAAGACCGTCAATCGGGTTGCCTAGCGGGTCCACGACGCGGCCAAGGTAGCCGTCGCCGACGGGCACGGAGAGCACTTCGCCGGTACGACGCACTTCCTGGCCTTCCTCGATACCGGTGAAATCGCCGAGGATAACCACGCCGATTTCGCGGGCGTCAAGGTTGAACGCCAGGCCAAGCGTGCCGTCTTCGAAGGTCAGCAGCTCATTGGCCATGCAACCAGGCAGTCCCGTCACGTGCGCAATGCCGTCGCCAGCGGTCGCGACATAACCGACTTCCTGGGTCGGAGTGTCCGACGGCTTGTACGACTCGACGAACTCATCGAGCGCCTTGCGTATCGTGGTGGGATCAATGGTAAGTTCTGCCATGATCACTCCTTATTGTTGTTTTTAAATTCAGTCAAGTCTTGTTTCAGGCTTGTTCACCGTGTGGCGTGCCGTCAGGCGGTCGCCTTCACCGTGCGCTGAAGATGTTGCAGCTGTGCGACCACCGTGTTGTCGGTGACCTCGTCGCCCACCTGGATGCGCATACCACCCAAGACGGTCGAATCGACCACCGAGTTGATGTGCACCGGATGGCCGGTCTTCGCCGAATAGATGGCGACGAGCTTCTTGACCTGCTCCTTGCTCAGTGGCGTTGCCGTGGTGACGGTGACCATCGATTCGCCCATATGACGGGAGAACTTGTTGATCAGCCACTGAATGGTCTGCAGATAGCGGCGATTGCGCAGATTGCAGGTCGCATGCTCGGCCAGACGCTTGGTCACCACATTGAAGTCGGCATTGCCGATCAGGCTGTACAGCAGCTTGATACGGGCTTCGGCGGGGACGGTTGCGTCATACAGCTTGCTGCGTACGACCGGAAGGTTGAGCAGTGCGGAATGCAGCTGGGCAAGCTCGATGGAGACCTGCAGAGTAGCATTCGTGTGGTCCGCGTAGTACATCATGCCATCCACACCGAAATCCTCGGCGGCGTTGGCGATGTCGGACACGCGGCTCCAACGGCGGGCCACCAGATCGGACATGATTTCCATCGTCAACGGATGGGCATCATCTCCAATGAGGGTCTTGACTACCGCAACCTTGTCTTCGACTGGGCGCGACGGGTCGGTGAGGGCACGTTCAAGCTGGATGTTGTGGTCGAGCACGTTGGTGATCGTGAACAGTTCGTTCCCGATACGCCATGCGTCCTCGCCGCTGTCACGCAGCTTGGGGGCCAGCGAGTCACGCGAAACGCGGTCTGCGATACGCGATGCTTCTCCTCGCATTGGTCACCTCCCTTTCTTGAAGGTTTCGATCACTTCTTGTCGCTGTCCAGTTCGGCGATCATCTGGTCGATCATCGTCGACTGCACGTCGTCGCTTTCCAGCTTGCTGCCCAGGATCTTGCCGGCCAGTGCCGTTGCCAGCACGCCGACCTCACCCTTCAGGCTCACCAGAGCCTGCTGCTGCTGGGACTCGATGGAACGCTGGGCGGTGGCGGTGATCTGCGCCGCATCAGCCTCGGCACGGGTACGTGCGTCGGCGATGATGTGCGATGCTTCCGCGCGAGCGTCGTCGCGGATCTTGGAAGCCTCGACGCGTGCGTTGCTCAGCTGGGCATCGTACTTCGCCTTGGCTTCGTCGGCATCCTTCTGGGCCTGTTCGGCCTTGGCGATGCCGCCTTCGATCTTGGCTGCGCGCTCATCGAACACGGCCTGGAACTTCGGCAGGAAGAACTTGTAGAAGAACACGGCGACGATGATCAGAATGACCAACGACCAGAAAATGTCGTAGCTTTTCGGAAGGAACAGTTCCATCTCGCTAGCTGCGGTCACCATAGTGTCTTCCTCCTTTCACGTTCGTTTGCGTCTTCGGTGTTTACCTTGGGGATCAAGTCTTACTTGATGAAGGCGAGCACGAAGCCGAGCAGTGCCAGCACCTCGACGAATGCCAGGCCCAGGAACATGAGGGTCTGCAGACGGCTGCCGAGCTCAGGCTGGCGAGCGGTGCCTTCGATGGTCTTGCCGATCAGGATGCCCAGACCGATGCCAGGGCCGATGGCGGCGAGGCCGTAGCCAACGACGTTCAGGTTGCCGGCAACCTCAGCGAGGGTAACGATATCCATGATTGTTTCCTTTCTGGTTATTGCTTGACAAGAAGCAACACTTAAAAAGCCGGCGGTCAGTCGATCTCCGGATAGCTCATATTGATGTACGCGGTGGTCAGGATGGCGAAGATGTAAGCCTGCAGGCAGGCGACCAGCGCCTCGAACAGGAACATGAACATGCCAGCCGCGAAGGTGATGATGCCGAACGGCATCATCAGCTTGTTCACCACATCAACGAGGAAGAACTGCGTGGCCGAGAGGCACAACGCAAGGATCAGGTGGCCCGAAACCATGTTGGCGAACAGTCGGATCGTCAACGAGAACGGGCGGATAATCAGCAGCTCAAGCAGCTGAATCGGGGACAGCAGAATATAGATCGGGGCCGGAACGCCCTTCGGGAAGATCTCGTCCCTCAGGAAGTGGCCAAGGCCCTTTTCACGGATGCCGGCAATCCAGTACTGGCAGAAGCACCACATGGCGAACACCAGAGGCAGCGTGATGGACGCGCTTGCCGCGATGTTGAAGCCCGGGATGATGCCGCACAGATTGAAGACCAGCAACGTGCAGAACACGGTGGTGATCATCGGCACATAACGCTTGCCACGCAGCTCGCCCATCACCTGATAGACGATGTTGTCGCGGACAAACTCGATCAGCCATTCGACTGCGCCCTGCCAACGGCCAGGGATGAGCTTTGCACGGCTTGCCGTAATTCCGAGAACCAGCAGCATGATGACGGTCGCAAGAATACGAACGAGGATGATGCGGTTGATGGCGAACGGCGTGCCTTGAAAAACAAACGGATCGGGAAGGAAGTCATTGATGCTCGGCATCTCTGGACCATCGGCGATGGTCATGATGCCCTCTCCCAATGCACTAATCATTCACGCCTCCTGCTCTTGTGTCAGCTGTTAGTCTAGCCCAACAGCTGAGTCGAATGTGACATTCCGGTTACCAAACCAGAACATCCTTCGGGTTCTATGTTAACGCGCCCATAAACGCGTTCGCATACCAGCCCCGAATGGCTGCAAAGGATTATCAGACCGTGGCTAGACAACATTCCGCACCGGGAGCTTTCCCCTACTACCGTATAGCGAAAACCGGCGTTTCGCACGTTGCGGGGACTATTAGACACAACCACGGCCGTTGTCGATTCGGCCTATTTCACCCCCATTCACACCAAAATAGACATCGTTTGCAACACTGCTTGATAAAACGTTTTACTTAACATATCGCACCATAATATATGACGGCGAAAATGAAACGATGTCGCAGCAGGCAACAAAAACCGCGCAAAAAGCCCACGACACCGCGCAAAAGCGGCAATCGTGGGACAATCGCCAATACTTGTCAGTACTCGCCGATCTTCGTGAAATCAGCCGCGAATGACACCGTATCCATCGTGCGAGAATGGCGTGAACGCGTCGACACGCGGAGAACCGGGCTCGTGCCGGATCGAACGGTCGGTGCCGAGGCGCTTCTCCTCGCGCAGCTGCGGTACTTCGCTCAAATCGTATGGCGTGGTCTGATAGACCCAGTTGAGCCAGTTGCGCCACAGCAGGTTGGCGTGGGCGCGCCAGGCGAACAGCGGTTCGAGCTTCGGATCGTCGTGCGGGAAATAGTTTTCGGGGAACGGCACGTTGGTCATGCCCTTCTTCATATCCCTCTCGTATTCCTCGGCGAGCGTGTACTTGCCGTATTCCCAATGGCCGAGCGCGAACACTTCGGAGAAGTCACGCGTGGCGATGAGCCCCGGGCCGGACTTCGGACCCCACGTGAGCACCTGCAGCTCGGGATTATGGGCGATATCACCCTCGTTGACCCCCGCCAGGCGGGAATGCGGTTGCAGGCAGATCTCGTCGAAACCGTTGGTGAGGAAGCAGTATTCGTCCTGCAGATACTGGGGGAACACTCCGAAGAGCTTCTCCGGCAGCAGCTCCTTGCGCACGCCGTACCGATAGTTGAGCGCGCCCATCGCGCCCCAGCACAGGTACATGGTGGAGAAGACGTGGGTGGATGCCCAGTCGAGAATCTGCTTGAACTCGTCCCAGTAGTCGACCTGCTCGAAATCGAGGTGTTCGACGGGCGCTCCCGTCACCACAAGACCGTCGTAATAGTTGTCTTTGAACGCGTCGAGCGTCTCGTAGAACTTCACCAGATGGTCGGCGCTCACGTGCGTGGCCTCGTGGGTGGAGGTCTTCATGAAGTCGACCTCGACCTGCAGCGGGCTCTTGGAGATCAGACGCAGCAGTTGCGTTTCGGTCTCGATCTTCTTCGGCATGAGGTTCAGGATCACCAGCTTGAGCGGACGCACACGCTGGCGCTCCGCTTCGGGCTTTTCAAGCGCGAAGATGCGCTCGGAGTCGAGAATGTCTCTGGCCGGAAGGCCGCTGGGAATCTTGATAGGCATGTTTCCTATTATGGTGCGGACCCGGATATGGCGTATTCGGCGGTTTTCATCGACGGTCCGCAGCGTTATACGAAAAACGGATAACGCGTTATCGGATATGCGATTTCACTAGCAGCGCAATATGCGACACGCCGATTTGACTTATTAGCCAACATCCGTAAAGTAGTTAGAGCTGCCTCAATGAAGGCAAGCCGACGCGGGGTGGAGCAGCTCGGTAGCTCGCTGGGCTCATAACCCAGAGGTCCATGGTTCAAATCCATGCCCCGCTACCAACGCCTCGGGCTTCACATGAAAGAAGTCCGAGGCTTTTTCTATATCTTCAAGGCTCCATGCCACTCGCCTAGTCATCTTCTGTGAAATCGAAGACCTATCGACGCCAAGAGCGTTCGCCAGATCCTTTTGCTTGACATTGCGAAGAGTCATGGCCACTTTCATATTTCGCGTGACTATATCCTGCAAACTGACAGATTCGGCCTGAGCTGCGACCTTAGGGCTGATTGTTGCTGTTGTCATAGCACATAAGTTTAGCGAAACTAACAAAAAGATAGAACGCGACACGCCGAACGAGCAGGTCTAACTACATTCGTGGTTAGATGTGAGTGTGACAAACATTTTAATAGATTCGCCAACTGTAGGTGAAAAGGTCAAACGCCTTATGGGGCTCAATGGCCTGACACAGGCGGAAGTCGCTGAAACATTGCACTGCGCACGGTCCACGGTCTCGCAGAAATGCACTGGCCGAATCGCTTTCAGTGTGAATGAGATAAACGAGCTTGCCGAACTCTTGCATGTCAGCGCCGACGTGCTCCTTGGGCGAGCTCCGTTGGAGGTGTTGTGATGGCTAGATTTTTTTCACGCCGTTCGGGAGTTTCGATGGTCCCATCCAGTCTTCATGCGGTATCTCGGACTTCCACCATCCGGCGCCGGTGCGTTCACTATGGAATCGGCCGAGATGGAAACGTTTGCGTATATGAAGGCGCTCACACAGTTTGTTTGCCAGACGTTTCATCCATGCGATGCGGCTCCATTTCCAGCGTTCGGTGTCGATGGTTTCGACTGGGATTTCTCCGTCGTGGGCTTCTGATCGTAGAGCCACGAACATACGCAGTCCGACCGCTTTCACCTTGCGGAACGCAATCGTCTGTCGGGAGGCGGTGATCATGATCAGCATCGGTGTCGCTTTCCCTGGTTTCCCTTGCACGACTACATCAAGTATTTCGTCGGAGTCTTCCAGTACGGGAACGTATGTGACGTTGCTGAAGTCATCCATGATGACGGCGTTCGACAAGGGTATGAATCTGGCATCGTATGCCGGGAGGTTCGGCGACGTGCATGTGATGCGCACGCAATCCACATGCCCTTCGACCGGGTACAGGCGTGTTACTAGGTCTTCCGGCCGTTGCGTCCATTCGTTTCTCAGGATTTGCCATATGAGCAAAGCGAACGTCGGCACAGCCAGGACGTTGACCAGTGTCTGGAGTGCTTCACCCATATGTTCTTCCTTCCTCCGTCGCGTAGGACGGTTTGTTTATCTCCTGTCCGCCAGCCTACGCCGACGGGGGAAGGATCCTAAACGTTCAACGTTCGAGGATGGTGCCTGATGAACGAGAAACGGAAGGCGAAATGGGTTGCGCAGACCCATAGCCTCGAGAACATGGCCGACTGTTTGGAAGTTTCGGTAGACGAACTTCTAGGCCATAAGCCGCTGGAGGTGGTGAGATGAGCGTCACAGTCAAACGTGTGGACAGGAAAAGCAGTCAACGTTTTTACGAGCTGATCGTTGAGACGGCAGAAGTCACCGTGCGCGTCCCGTTCAACGGTTACGAGCTTGACGATCTTGGGCAACAGATCAACCGCTGCTTCAACGAGGAGGATTGACCGTGAAACGTTTCATCAAGACCCTCATGCTGCTGCTGGCAAGCCCGTTCGTGCTCCTCATGCTCGGGATTACCCTCGCCGTCGTCCGGTTTGGTGAGTTCCTCACCGACGACGACTGACGGCATCCGATAACTTCATAGCCCTTGACCCAGCCGAAGGTCGGTTGCTGGGGAGGCGTGATAAAGCACCCGGCCGCGCCTTGCCCAGCGCGTTACAAACACGCCCGGAATGCCGGGCGGTTACCACGGCCCCAGCGGGGAGCTATGCGGGTGTATACAGATCGCTTCACGGCGTCTTGTTCGGGCGCAACTGGGGACCATCGCCGGCATACGTGGCGGGCTGTGCGGCGAGACCTTGCGCGCGGCTTCGGCCGCTGACCTATGCGACGGCGCGGCTCCGTTACGAAGCAACCTTGCATGGCGAACCCTAACCCGGAAAACACTTGAGCAATCTTGTGTTTTCCTGGCTGGGTTCCCCGCTCTAACGCCCCACCACCCGAAGGGCACATCATCCACAATTCTTATCCACTTATCCACAGTTCTTATCCACAATATGAAACGAGGTTCGAGACATGGGTTATTCGGTCGATTACAAGCCAACAAACCGCCGACGTGCCAAGAGGACGGTGCCGAAGAACAAGGCCCAGCGCACGAAGGACATCAAGAACGCCATTCGATGGAATATCAGGCAATTGGAGCATGACACTGTTGGAACGGACACCATTGCGCGTTCCCTTGCCATCAGTATGCTTCGACTGAACAAGATCGCGCCGACGGCCGACCCTAGCGGCGACCATGTGATGCAGCAGCTTATCAGCGACGGTATCTTGGGCAAGCCCGAGAGGCGCGGAAGTGTGCAGATGTTCGACCGTGCCGAGTTGTTGACATCGCTCAAGGCTTGGGTTGGTGTGCTGTGAACCCGCGCGCGAAACTGACCACTGAACAGGCTGCTATCTATCTTGGCGTCTCCCCTAGGACGATGGAGCGTATGAGGGCCGATAATCGCGGGCCGGAATGGTTTAAGGCGGGCGACGCCATCAACTCCCCGTGCTTGTATGAGCTGGCCGATCTCGACATGTGGGTGCGGGCTAGGAAGCGTGGCAGGTGATGGCGCGCAGGCAGACTATCGACCCGCTTGTGCGGGCCAAGGTGATCGAGACGTGGGGCAACGCTTGTTGGCTTAGGCTGCCGGGTTGCACCGGTGTGGGCGAGGAAGACGACCACATAGTGCCTTACGCGCATGGCGGCATGGACACCGTGGCGAACATCCGACGCGCGTGCAAGCATTGCAACGCCAGCCGCCAGGACCGCGTGCTTTACGGTTATGGGGCGCGCTTGCATATCGTGGTCACGCCGCCCGGTTCCTGCGACCGTGAGGCCGTGGAATGGGTGGAGGCTCACAGGCAGCAAGGCGACCCGGTTGTGTCGTGGCTGGCGTTGGCCCGGGCCATGCGCCTACCGGAGTCGCCCAGCATGGCGCAGCGGCGGGCGGTTGCCATGGCGTGGTCCGCAGCCTATCGCCAGTTCGCCATAACGCAGGAGCCTATTGACGTGTGGATGATCCGCACCACGACAAGCAGCAGGCGCCACCCTAGGATGCTTGACGAGTGGATAAGCCTTGACTACGACGTGCGGGTGATAGATCCCGGCTTCGAGGTGGAGTGGGAGCGGGCTGAGACCGAGCAGGCCAAGCGGTTGGTGCGCCAATGGTACGGCTTGCACATCTCACAAGCTTTGGTGGACGCAAGGCAACGTGAACGCCGGGCCACGCTCGCACGCCTTGGGCTTCGCAGTGATCGCGTCACTGTGGCTTCACGGCCGGAATGGTGAACCTGTTTTTTAAGCGAACGGCCGGCCAAAAGACCCCGCGCCCACTTTTTCACTCTCTCGAACCGTATAAAAAAATTCTGGAAACCAGCGGAATACCAACGAAAACCAGCTATTAAGGAGGTTGGAAAAATGCAAATGACCTTGGACGGTTTCAATGATTATTATGGTCCCAACGAGGGCTTGCAGGAACGCGCCACCAAGGAGCTTATCGAGAGTTTCGTGGGCGATAGGCAGCTTGACCCTAACGCCAAGTACGTGTGCAAGACCATGATCAACATTGCCCGCAATTTCGACGCGCTGAACGTCAAAGGACGCGACACGAGCCGTGTCATGGCTCAGCTCTTGGCGTGGTACCAGGAATTGAAAACCGAGTTTCAGTCAAGGCAGGAAATCGACCCCGCTCTTGCCAGTCTGCTGGAAGAGGCACAGGCATGACGCCATTGCGCGGCGGCACCCAGCGAAACCCGGATCGCCGCACCGACGGGCCTATAGTCGCCAAGTTCGCCCGGTTGCTTGGCACGCCTCTGCTGCCATGGCAACGGTTGGTGGCCGACGTGGCGGGTGAAATAGACCCGGACACAGGCACTTACTTCTATGACACGGTGATATTGAGCACACCGCGACAGTGTGGAAAAAGCACGCTTGTGGACGCGGTGGACACGCGCAACTCGCAGTGGGGACCAGATCGTTTTATCTATTATTTGGCGCAGACGGGCAAGGACGCGGGCGACCACTTCAAGAAATATCTGAAAACGCTCGGCAGCTCGCCGCTTGCCGCAATAACCACACGGCCGTATCTCGGCGCGGGCGACTTGCGCCAGCCGTTCGCCAATGGCAGCGTGATAATGCCAAAGAGCGTTACCAAGGTTGCGGGGCACGGCGTCCAAGGCGACAAAATCACGTTGGACGAGGCGTTTTCGTTGTCCGAGGAAACCGGAAACACCATTTTGGATGGCTTCATGCCGACCATGGCGACAAGGCTTAAGGCCACCGGCGTGCAGCCGCAGCTATGGATAACCAGCACCGAGGGAACGGCAGAATCGACGTTCTTCAACCGTAGACTTGACGCTTGCAGGGCTGGCGAACAGTCGCGCCGCACGTGTTGGTTCGACTTCGGGTTGCCAGCCGACGAAGATCCGGAGAATCTGGACAGCATCATGCGCCATCATCCAGCCGCCGGACTCTTGTGGAACAAGGCGCAGTTGGCCGACTTCCGCGAACAGTTCCAGGGCAACCCGGCAGGTTGGGCGCGCGCGTTCGGCAACCGTCGGGACGAGGGTATAACCGACAGGGCGATAGACGAGGCGTTGTGGGCGGCTACGGTAACGGCACCGGTGACGCCCGGCGACTTGGACGGCCGGCCGGTGGTGTTCGGCGTCGCGGTGGACGTGGACGGGACGCACACGAGCGTTTCGGCTGGCATCGCCAACAATGACGGCACCATAACGGTGCAATTGCTGAGAATCTTGGACGGCACCGGGTACGCGCCGACCGAACTCACCCGCTTGTGCTCGAAGTACGGTGCTCCGGTGGTGATCGACGCGCGCGGCACCGCCGCCGATTTGTCCGACCGGTTGCGCCACATGACCGACGACGCGGGCGACCCGCTGCTGCGGTTCGTGGACATGGACGCGGGCGACTACCTGACCACCGGACAGAGTTTCGTTGCCGGCTTGGCTAACCACGCGATAACCCACGCGGCAGACCCCGAGTTGGACGCCAGCGCCGCGAACTCGGCGCGCAAATGGGCCGGCGACGCATGGCGCGTGAGCCGGCGCGGAAGCACCGGCCTAACGTCACCGTTGGAAAGCTGCATGTTGGCGGCTTGGGGAGCCGCCCACAGGCCCGAGGAAACGGGGCCGCTGCAAATCTACTAGCCGGTGGCGTTCGGCGTCGCGTGGCGGCATTATGCGGCATTGGGCGGCGGGCTTGTGGCGGGCTTGGCGCTTGGCGGTGATACTTGGCCGCATGAACATTTGGGAGCGTGTGAGAATGGCGGGCCGCGTGCTGACGCGCGGTGCCGACGCGGACATGCCGGACGGCATCAAGCCGCCCGCACGATTGGGGAACTGCGACCCGTTGAGCCTTTCAACCGTGTTCCGTGGCGTGCAAGTGCTGCAAACCGCCATCACCGGTTTGCCCATCCATGAAATCAGGGGAGGCGTGAAGCTCGACAAGGTTTCCTCCATCGTGCTTCAGCCGGACGTGAACCGCAGCCGCCGCGACTTCCTCGCGGACATGGTGGCAAGCATGGTATTGGACGGGAACGCTTTCGTGCGATTGGTGCGTTTCGATGGCGAAGTGGTCTCTTGCGAGGTGCTTCCACCATCCCTCGTGACCGTGAGCGACGACGGCAACGACCCGGCCGCGCCCAAGCTCCGCTATAGCTATCTGGGCCATGATTACACGGCCGACCAGATCGTTCATTGCAAGTTTTTGAACGTGCCGGGCCGGTTGCGTGGGCTTGGGCCAATCTCGGCGGCGCGTGAGGAGGTGGAGGCCGCGCAGATGGCCCGCACCTACAAGGCCAAGTTCTATAGCGACGGTAGCAACCTCAAGGGCTATTTGCAGACGGAGGAAAAGGTGACGCCGCAGGTGGCCAAGGACGCCAAGGAGGCGTGGAAAGCCACGGGTGAGGCCGGCGACGTGAAGGTGCTCGGCTCGAAACTCAAATACGTGCCCTTGGACATGAAACCGGCAGATTTGCAGTTTTTGGAGACTCAGAAGTTTGACACCACTCAGATCGCGCGGCTTCTAGGCATCCCGGCGAGCATCATGTTGGCGGCCGTTGACGGTAGCAACCTTACTTACTCGAATATCGAGCAATCGTGGATTGAGTTCGCCGATTACACGTTGGCGGCTTATGCGGGCGAGATAGAGGAACTTTTCAACCGTTTGTTGCCGAGGGGCCGCACGGCCGCGTTCGACTGGGACAGCAGCCGGCGCGCCAACATGGCCGACCGGTTCAACGCCTACAAGACGGCGATAGAGGCCGGGTGGATGGACGTGAACGAGGTGCGCGCAAGGGAGGCGTTGCCGCCTCTCATCGCGGCACCGCAACCGGAACCACAGGAGCAGCCACAGGAACAGGAGACGCAGAATGAAGCATGAAATCGGGTTTAAGGGCGTGTGCCTACGCGCGGCCGAAGAGGGCGACGGGCGCACGTTGGAGGGTGTGGCCGTGCCCTACGGCAGCGTCATCAGCACATGGGACGGTGCCGAGACGTTCGACGCCGATTGTGTTTTCGACGACACGGACACGGCGAAGCTCTGCTATCAGCACGGTGAGCTTATCGGCCGTATCCTCGACGCACACCCCCAAGAGGACGGCTTGCATATCACGGCGCATATCAGCGACACGCAGCGCGGCCGGGACGTGGTGGCCCTGTTGCGCGACGGCGCGCTGGACTCGCTCAGCGTCGGATTCATGCCGATTGACGACGAGGTGGACAAGCAGGGCGTTACCCACCGCAGGCGCGTCCGATTGTTGGAGGTTTCGGTGGTGTCGTGGCCGGCCTACGAGGCCGCGAAAATCACTTCGCAGCGCAGCAGCGAAACTACCCACGAAAGCATGAGGGAAACCGGAAACCAGAAAGGAAACGAAATGGACCTCAACGAAATCAACGACAAGCTGAACGGCATCATGGACGAACAGCGCAGCATGAAAGCCGCCATTGCCAGGAACACCGACAGTGAGCCGGCCAAGGTCATGGGCGCTGAGTATCGCACGGCCGGCGACTATCTTCAAGCGCTCTACCGTGGCGACGAAGCGGCAGTGCAGCTCATGCACGAGTGCCGCGACCTCATCGCCACCGGCGACACTGGCAACAAGGTGGCATGGATTAGGGATGATTTGCGACTGATCGAGCAGCGCCGCAAGGTGACCAATATCCTCACCCACGACACGCTGCCGGACAAGGGCATGACGATGGAATACAACGTGGTGGCGTCCGACACCGCCACGGTGGACAAGCAGGAGAACGAGGGCGGCGCGTTGCAGTTCGGCAAGGTCACGTTCGGCACCAAGAGCGCAAGCATCGATACCTACGGTGGCTACACTTCTTTGAGCCGCCAGACCATCGAGCGCAGCACCACGCCCATGCTCAACACCGCGCTGGCGGCGTTGCGCAACGCCTACGCCAAGGCCACCGAAAACAAGGTGCGTTCGTTCCTGTATGACACCATCGCGTCTCAGCGCGACGCCGAGACGGACGCGAACAAGATCGATGCACCGGCCCAACTGTCGGCAATGACCATCGACCAGTGGGCCATGCTGATCATGGACGCGGCGGAACTGGCCGACGACCGCAACGTGAGCCTTACCCGCCTGGGCGTTTCCAAGGACGTCATGGCCGCGCTTGTCAAGCTCAAGGACACCGGCAGCCGTTTCTTCGACCTCAGCGGAGACGGCAGCGACACGTTGGGCGACTTCGACCTTACGGGCATCGCGGGCAAGTTCCTGCGCGTCCCGGTGCAGATGCTGCCCAAGGCCCCGGCCGGTACCGCGTGCTTCATCGACCCCGAGGCCGTGACCGTTTGGGAGTCCGGCGGCCCGACCCAGCTCAGCGACGGCGACCCGACCAAGCTCACCGAGAACTACAGCGTCTACGGCTATATGGCTGTGGCGGCGACCCAACCGCTCGGGCTTATCCCTGTGAAGTTCGCGGCAACGGCCAAGTCTGGCGAGTGACATGGCCGACGACTGGACGAACTATGAGGCGGCGGTGAGGGACGAAATCAACGTTCCCACCGACGACGACGACCGGGTGCGCCGCGTCATCCAAGCGGCCATCGGCTATGTTCGCGGCGCGCTCGGCGATAGGAACGTGGGGAAGGAGGTCATGGCGGACTGCGTTACCTCTTGCGCCGCCGACCTCTACAACAGCAGGGACGCCAGACTGGGCGTCATGAGCGTGGGCGACGGCACGCTGGAACCGTTCAGGGTCAGCAGCGACCCGTTGCGCTCGGTGTGGCCAAAGCTCAACGCGGCCGGCATCCTGACCGGGAGCGTGGTGATCGCATGAGCAGCCAAGTAACACGAGAGCGAGAAGCCCTTATGGACATGCTGACGGACGCCCTGGGCGACCTCGCTTGCGTCGTCACCATCGACGCGCAGGACGCCCGCCCGTTGCCAGGCAGAATAGCGGTGCTGATAGACCCGCCAGAACTCACTTTCGAGGGCTGGCATATGCAGACCATCACTTGGACGGTGAACCTCATCGCCGGCACCATGGCCACGCAGACGCTCGCCTTGGACCTGTTGACCGACGGCGTGCAACGCTTGCACGACCGCCAAGTGAACTTGCGGGACGCGAAACCCAGCACGTTCAACCTGACCGGAGTGGGCAGCCTGGCCGCCTACACCATAACCCTCAACCCATTGGATTCATAGAAAGGACACAATCATGGCGACAAGAACCCTTGGACCGGGCAAGCTCACCATCACCGACACCGGCAAAGGGCGCGACTTCAGCGCCGAAGTCACCAAGGTGCAGTTGGTGGCGTCGAACAACACCGACGACCCAATCAATTTCCTTGACGGCTCGCAGGACACCAGCTCAAGCACCGATTGGACGCTTGAGGGAACCATCGTTGACAACTTCGACACGGACAACCTCGCCAACTGGTGCTTCGACCATTCCGGCCAGACGCTGCCGTTCGAGTGGGTGCCGAACAACAAGGGGGCGACCAAGTGGAACGGTAAGGTGAACATCTCGCCCGTGAGCATCGGCGGCGACGTGAAATCAAAGAACAGCAACGACTTCAGTTTCCCCGCGACCGAACTCGCGCACTCCGCCTACACGTCGTCCTCCGAGGTCTGAAATGGCAGCCAAAGCCGCATACGTGGTGGGGCAAAAACGTTTCGTTCAGACCATGCGCAAAGCAGGCGCGGACATGAAGGAGCTGAAGGACGTGAACCGGCAGGCCGCGGACATCGCGTTGCCGGCCGTCCGGCAGCTCGCGCCGCGCGGCGAGTCGGGCAGGCTCGCCGGATCTATTCGCGTTGGCGCGACCCAGAAGGCCGGCGTCATCCGTGCCGGCCGCAAGTCCGCGCCCTACGCGGGAGTCATCAACTACGGGTGGCCGAAAAGGGGCATCAAACCCCGCCTGTTCGTCAACCAGGGCGTGGCCGGCACCGAGGGCGCGTGGCGGCGCGTCTACAAGCAGTTCATCGATAAAACCATGAGCAAGGTAAAAGGAGCTTAGATCATGAAGACCATCAGGATTACACACACAGGCGGCGAAACACATGAAGCGCCGTTGACGCCGCGCGTGATTTGCGCGGCCGAGGAACACGCGCAGGTGAAGAAATGGGCGACCGGGGACGCAAGCCGCATCCGCCAGGCGTATTACATGGCCTATCTCGCCGAGAAGTTCGCCAAGCTCACCACCCTTGACTTTGACGCATGGCTTGACGGAGTGGACGTGGACGGCGTGGAAATCACGGCGGCGGAGGCCGACGCGGGAAAACCTACGGCCTGACCCCGTGGCCCGAAGACTCTCTCGGCTATCTGTCCTGTCTGCTCGCCCGATATTTCGGCGGCACGCCGTGGGAGTGGCGGGAAAGGGCCAATTGGATGGATTGGGCCACGGCTGTGGAAATCATGCAGGACGAGGCCGAGAAGATGGAGGAGGTGACGCATGACTCATAGCGCGATAATGTCCGTGAGAATCACGGGCAACAGCGACGACGCCGTGAAGGCGTTCCAGAAGGCCACCACGAAGGCGGCGGCGTTCGGTTCGTTCATGGGCGGCGCTGCCCTCAAGGGCGTTACCGCCCTATGGGACAAGGTAAGTTCGTTCGGCAGCGCCGTGATGGACATGAGCGACAGCACGGACAAGTTCGTTTCGACGATGAACTTCGCCGGCATCGACACCGCCAACGTCGAAAAGGCAAGCAAGGCGGCGCGCGACTACGCGGACCGCACAGTGTATGACCTGTCCACCATCCAGAACACCACGGCGCAGCTCGCCGCGAACGGCATCAAGGACTACACCGGCCTTACAGAGGCCGCCGGCAACCTGAACGCCGTTGCCGGCGGCAACGCCGACACCTTCGGCTCCGTGGCCATGGTGCTCACCCAGACGGCCGGCGCGGGCAAGCTTACGACGGAGAACTGGAACCAGTTGGCCGACGCCATCCCCGGCGCGTCCGGCAAGCTCCAGGAAGCCATGAAGGCCAACGGCGCGTACACGGGCAATTTCAGGGACGCGATGGAGAAAGGCGAGATCAGCGCCGACGAGTTCAACCAGGCGATTATGCAGCTCGGCATGAGCGACGTCGCCAAGGAAGCCGCCAGCAGCACCAAGACCATGGAAGGCGCTTTGGGCAACTTGGAGGCCGCGATCACCGGCGGGCTGACGGACGCGTTCAACCTCATAAAGCCAGCGGTCACGGGCGCGTTGACCGAAGCCGGAGACCGTATCAGCCAGTTCAGCCAAACCGCCACCAACGGTTTGAAGTCGTTCATCCAGGGCGTGAGCGACACGGGCGCGTTCCGATCGCTCTCAGGCATGGTGTCAGGCATCGGCGGCGCGTTGTCCTCGTTGGGCGGCGCGTTCTCGAGCATCGCCACGACGATAGCGCCGGGCTTGCAAGGCCTGTCCGACGCGGGCGGCATCGGGACGGCCGTGGGCGAGGCGTTCACCGGCGCGGCCGGCATCATCCAGGCGTTGGCGGACAAGCTCACCCAGTTTGGCGATTGGGTCAGCGCGAACGCGGAACCCATCAGCGGCGCTCTTGTGGCCATCGGCGGCGGTTTCGCCGCGTTCAAGGTGGCAAGCGTCATCAGCGCCGTGGTATCCGCGTTGCAGGGCTTCAGCCTGGCGTCCACCGCCGCGTCAATCGGACAATGGGCGTTGAACGCGGCCATGAACGCCAACCCGATAATGATCGTGGTCACGGCCATCGGCGCGCTGGTGGCGGCGTTGGTGTGGTTCTTCACTCAGACCGAGACGGGCCGGCAGATTTGGAGCCAGTTCACCTCGTTTCTGGGCAATTGCGTGAACAACATAATCGCGTTCTTCCAGTCGTTGCCAGGCCGTATTGGCGCGTTCTTCCAGAGCGCGGCGGACGGGGCGATGAACACTTGGGACAATGTTGTGGATTGGTTCAGGGGATTGCCGGGCCGTATCCTCAACGCTCTGGGTGACGTCGGTTCCATCCTTGTGAACGCCGGTTCGAGCATCATTGACGGTTTTCTCTCAGGTCTCAAGGGCGCTTGGGGCAAAGTGACGGGTTTCATCGGCGGCATAGGCGACTGGATAGCCGAACATAAGGGACCTATCAGCTACGACCGCAAGTTGTTGATACCGCATGGCAAGGCCATTATGAGCGGCCTTGCGCAAGGCATAGATGCGGGCTTCAACGGCAAGGTGCGCGCCTCCATAGGCGCTGTGAACGCGGCCATGTCCGACACAGGGTTTCGTGTGAGCGTAGCGGGGGCGGCTCAAACGGGTGGCGTCGTCTACAACACCTATGAGGTGCATATCGACGGCGCGATAAGCGACCCGGACGGCGCGGCCAAGGCCATTGAACGGCTGCTTGCCGGCCACGCTCGGAGACGGGGCCGCAGATGAGGCAACCAATGTTGTTCATAGATCGCGGCAACGGGTGGGAGAACGTGACCGGGCATAGCCACGCGCCGGCCGGCTTGGCCGGTTTCACGGTGGACTGGGGCACCGACTCGCCGGACACCCAGCCCGACCCAAGCGTGCTCCGCTTCCAGCTGCTCGACCGTACCGGCGACCTCGCCGGCAACAGCACGCGCCTTGCGGGCATGAAAGTGTTGGTTCAGTTGTCCCGCCGGCCGTTGTGGCGTGACCTCAACGACACGACACCATGGGCCGTGCAGCCGGAAGGACTGACATGGGCCGACTTCCACTTGGCACACAAGCCGACACCGGAGGCGCAGCCCGACCCTACGGCGCTCACCATATTCATCGGCAACGTGACCAGCGGCGGCACCATCACCCAACGCGCGGACAACACCTATATGCTCGACCTGTACGCTAACGCGCTTCAGGTGCGTATGAACCGCGCCACAGGCAAGGGGCCAACGTCATCGGACGCCAAACTGGCGGGCTTGCACTGGACCGGCACGGCCGCGCAGCGCGCGGACGAAATCAACCGGCGGCTCAGCGCGCTGGGTTGCCCGCCACTGGATACGGCGACGCTCGCATGGCTCAAGACCATGCCGCAGCCCGCCGCCTATGACAATGACTCCTACCCAGAGTTGTCTACCGTGTTATATGCGCTCGGCGCGCACCACCCGGACTTGCCCGTGTATTACGAGCGACACGGGCATGGTTACGAATCGCTTAGCGCGGTATGGGCAGGCAGACGTGCAAGCATCACGTTGCACGCGGACGGTGCGCTGACCGTGGCGGGCGGCGGTTTGGAGCAGATCGCGGCGACCGGCGACAAAGTGACCGTGGACGATACGACGCTGACCATCCCCGACACGGTGAGCCAAGTCAAGCTATCCACTAAGACCGTGAAATGGGACGACAACGACAACAAACTTTCGTTCGAGGACGACGAAATCGACCTCACCGGCCAAGGGCTCTTGCCAAGCAATCTCACGGCAACCGTGGAATCGGTGTCTTTCGACTCGGACGCGGTGACGGCCAACGAGGCCGGCAACCATTGGACCGGCGGCGTATGGCAGCCCACGGCGGAGCAGCGCACACGGTGGGCGGAATGGCTCGCCGTGCAGACATTGAGGCTCAGACCGGAGAAACTGACCGCCAGCAGCCGGCATCTTGACTTGGACGTGTTCGAGCAGCAGTTGCAGCCCACCGCATCCCTGTGGGCGTTCGTAAGCACACGCTATACGAAGCTTCTTGCGGACGACGGGACGCCGGCCACCAGTGGCGCGTGGCTCGCCATCGGCGGCACGTTGTCGTTCGACTGGCAGGCTGGCGAACCCGTCCTAGCCAACGAACTCACGCTGACCCCGTTGCCAATGCTGCCTAGCACGTTGAGCGCTTGGCGGGACTTGGACCCCATAAACCTCAAATGGAGCGAACTTGGCTTCACTTGGGGCGAGTTCTCGCAGATCACCTACTTCCAAGATTAAGGAGATATTATGTCTGACTTCAACGCGGCGAACATGCCGACCACGCCACGCCACGGCATCCGCTACCCCGGCCCCACCGATCTGGTGCGCCACGCCTCCCAGCAGTTCCAGGCAATGGCCGAGAGCATCGACGACAACATCGACGATTTGCCCGCCGAAATCACCGCCAGAGTTGACGACGCGGCCACGCGCGCCGCAGCCAGCGCCACGGCCGCGCAGCAGGCGGCGGCAACGGCCGGCACGCTCGCGGACTCGAACATGGCCGTGAACATCAACAACAGCGACTCGCAGACCGCCGCCGCCTTGGACAAATGGCGCAACGCCGGCAACCGTTGGCATAACGCCGTCATCATCGGCGACAGCCTATGCAAGGGCTTCTATTCCAGCGCGGAGCACGCCGGGCAGGGCATCGGCGACGTGATTTGCAAGAACTTGGGCATCGACACCGTGCAGAACATGGCCGTATCCGGCAGCGGCTTCACCGTCGGCGGCGACAACACGTTTGTGAAGCAGTGGGAGCGTGTTTCAAACAAGAGCAACGTGGACCTTGTGCTTGTCATCGGCGGCGTGAACGACAACAACGCCGATTGCAGCGCGGCCGTCACGCAATTGCTGAACGCCATCAAGCAGAAAGCGCCGAAAGCGACCACATACGTGTTCCCGGTGGCCGGCGGCTTGGGAATGGGCTTGCATGAACACCATTTCGCATTGCATACCATCAGTCACGCCACGTTGGCGCAGACCGCGACCACGAACCGGCGCGTGGTGCTTATGCAGGGCGTCCACAGGTGGGGGCAGATGATCGGGGAGGACGAGGCCGACGGGTATATCCACATGAAACAGGCCGGCTATCAGAAATGGGCCGCAATCGCCACACGACTTATCAAGAACGGGCAGAACACGTTCTGGCCCACGTTCGCGCGCGACCTGACCGTAACGCCGGTAAGCGGCGACACACTGTTTGACCAGACGCAGCGCGCGCGCATGGTCGAATCGAACGGCACCATCACCCTGCAAATTACCGCGCACTCAAAACGCGACATAGACGCGGGCTTCACCATCTTCAAGAAAGACGCCTACTTCATGAACAACGTTCAGGACAAGTTCATAGGACTTAACGTGAACGGCTGCGCCATCAGCGTCGGAACCGGCGGGATCAAGATGCAGATGGCACAGTTCCCCAGAGATCGGTGGCTGCTCGTTGAAACAAGCTGGGTAGCCGGAATGTGAGGCCACGGGATGGATACCGAACTGTTGACCCTTGTGGCCGCTCTCATAGGCTCAGGCGCAGCCACAAGCGTCGTGCAATGGATATTGGGCCACGCCGAACGCGACACCCCCACCAAAGAGGGCTTGCGCGTGCTCTTGTTCTGCAAATTGGAGCACATTCAGGCGGCAATGGTGGCGAACGACGGCGTCTGCGACGTGTCCACCAAAGAGACCGCAGAAACCATCTACCGCGCCTACAGCGCATTGGGAGGCAACGGCGTCGGCTCGCAGATGATCGAGGACATCAGGCACGCGCACATCGCCAGAACGGAGGAATGATGGACGGAATCACATGGATAGGCTCGCCGAACCACTACCAGGGCCGCAACGGCCACGAGGTCACGCATATAACGCTGCATATCATGGTGGGCTATCTCGCCGGCACCGACAGCGTGTTTCGCAACCCGGCATCGCAGACAAGCGCACACTACGGCATCGGCGGCGACGGAACCATACACCAATACGTCTCAGAGGCGGACGGCAGCTATTCAGACGCCAACTGGGCGTCGAACAACTCGACCATCAGCATCGAGCATCAAGGAGGCATGGACGGCGTGCCATGCACGCAAGCGTGCATCGACGCCAGCGCACGACTATGCGCCGACATCGCCCGACGCTACGGGTGGACAAGCCTATGGCACGACGGGCTGCACGGCAACGTGTGGCTACATAGGGAGATCCCCGGCACCGACCACGCTGGCTGCCCCGACCTCGCGCCCAACGGCCTGCCAGTGCAACAGATTTTGGACAAGGCAAACGCACTCTTGGAAGGAGACGAAGATATGCCAACAGCACAGGAAATCGCCGAAGCCGTCTGGAACTTCAACCAGAACGGCATCAAATGCCGCGACCGCCTGCAAGGCATTGACCAGCAATGCCAAGCAATGCCGGAAAACGTTTGGGCGTTCCCCATCCAGCACACACAGGCACGAGATCGCCTGTACGGGCTGGACGCCTTGCAGGTGCCGCAGCTGACGGCCACCGTGGCCGCGCAGCAAGCCGCCATCGACACTCTGGCCAAAAACGTGGGAGCCGACCCCACCACCATCGCCGGAGTGGTCGAACAGGCTGTTAAAAACAAACTCGCAGCACTGCAAATCACCGTGGAGGAAAAATGAGCAACAGCAGCAACGAGCCGCAGCACGCGGCAACCACCGAAACCGGCTATAAGCCGGTGTTCAACGACACCGTGAGAACCATCGTGTATGTTTTCGGACTTGTGGCCGTGGCCGTAGGCTTCGGCTTCACCAAGTTCGGGGACCCGGCAGTGGGTGACTACATCACCACCGTTGGCGGCCTGATCGCGGCCGGCATGGGCGTGGCCTACAACCCAATCCGCATGTCCGGCAAACAGGTCTAGACACCGAGCATCACGGCGGCCATGCCCGCACGCAACCGCGCGTCGGGCATGGCGACGTAGATTTGCGTCGTCTCGACCGACGCATGGCCCAGCAGCCTTGCCACCAGATACAAGTCATGCGTGGCCGCGTATGTCGCCGTGGCGTACCGGTGGCGGAGGCTGTGCGCGCCGTACCCCTCTGGCAGCAGACGACTTATACGCTTTCCCACGTAGCTTTCCTCGACATGGCCTTGCCACCGGCCGGGGAACAGCCAACCGCCGCACGACTCTATGGCTTCGGCCAGATCGTCGGGCAACGGCACTATGCGCTGTTTATCGCCCTTGCCGCGCACTATTAGCGACTTGCCAAGCAGATCGTCCATGACATCCCGCGAGTTCACGCCCGCTATCTCACCTCGCCGCAAACCACACTCGGCCGCAAGCCTCAGCATCAGCGTTTCGGTTTCGTCCGCCTTCGCCAGCGCCGCAAGAATATACTTGTCGGGGCACGGCCGCGGGTGCGCCTTCGGACGCTTGACCTTCGGCAAATCGGCTGCCGGATTGTCCGGTCTTACGCTGGTTCGCTGCAAACGGCCGAAAAACGACGTTAGCGTGTTCCTGTACGCCTTCAGCGTTTCCGGCTTCCAATGCTGGCCGGCCATCCAAGACACCAGATCGCCGGTGGTGACGTCAACGGGCGACTTGCCTAAACCTATGGCCGCGTGCGTGAGCTTGTAGCGCCGGCACCGCACTGTGTCTTCGCTGTACCCACTGGCAATCAGGGACTTCACCCAGTCTTCCACGCTCACTCGCCACTCAGGTGGCGGCTGCAACTTCTTATCGTTCATGGCACACCATCGTGCCTCACGCCGCTAGGATTAGTGATAATCGGCTCAGGCCGGCATGGATTTGGACCATGGGCCGGGGCGTAGCCCCAGAGGTCCATGGTCCAAATCCATGCCCCGCTACCAATTGAAACCGGAAACCTTTTGGTTTCCGGTTTTTTTTCTAGGACGTTTCGCTCCTTTTATATAAAGTCCCCATACATATCGAACGCAACCGACGCGCACAACGTATGGTCATGCCGCTGTAGCCTTCATAATCGAACATAATCGCAAATCATGTATTAAAACGCTTTACCAAAAGTATTTGAAGAAAGCACTTGTAGCCGCATCGCCGTAATCGTTACGAAAAGGGAAATCACAAAAAGAACACAACTACCTCTATAATCGGCTATATGAATGAAGCAACATCATCAAGCGCGACACCGCGCACAAAGGCAACAGCAAAGACAACAGCTAAGGCAGCGGCCACAAAGACAACGAGGACAGCCGCGAAATCAACCGCGAAGACGACAACCAAAAAACCAACCACCAAGCGCACTTCCAAGCCGAAAACCGCAACGAAGCGAACCGTCGGCGAAACTCCAGCACCTATCATCAACCGCACCAGCCCGGAACAGTTCGGCCGCGTAAACGTTCTTGACATCACTCCGTCCGCCGAAAACGGCCTGTACCCGGCCCGCGTGGAGCTTGGCGAGGCATTCAAGGTCACCGCGCAGGTGTTCATCGAAGGCCGCACCAAGGCCGGCGCCACCGTGTCCGTGCGCAACACGCGTGGCACCGAGAAGGGCCGCTTCCCGATGATCTGCACCAACCCCGGCCTGGACCGCTGGGAAGCGATGGTCAAGATCGGCGACCACAGCGACCTGAAGCCGTGGGAAGACGGCTACGCCGACGTCAAGAAGCAGCTCGGCGAATGGCACATCGTGGTCGAAGGCTGGGAGGATACGTACGCTTCCTGGCTGCACGACGCGCAAATCAAGGTCGAGGTCGGCGACGATGCGGAGAACGCGCTGGAATCCGGCGCGCAGCTGCTGGAACGTTGGGCTGGCGCACGCGATTCCAAGCTGACCGCCGACGACAAGAAGACGCTGCGCGAAGCGGCGAAGGCCGTTGCCGACAAGTCGCTCGACGCGACCGCGCGTCTTGCCGCGGCGACCACCGACGCAATCGCAAGCCTGCACGAAACCAATCCGCTGCGCGACGGCCTGAGCGCGTCGAATCCGCAGCGCTTCCGCGTGGAACGTCCGAAGTCGAGCTTCGCCGCATGGTACCAGTTCTTCCCGCGTTCCGAAGGCGCGTATTTCGACGCCGACGGCAAGATCGTGCAGGGCACGCTGAAGACGGCGCTGTCCGGCCTCGACCGCGCGAAGACCGAAGGCTTCAACATCGTGTACCTGCCGCCGATCTTCCCAATCGGCGTGACCAACCGCAAGGGCCGCAACAACACGCTGATCGCCGGACCGCACGATCCGGGCTCCCCGTTCGGCATCGGCTCCGAGCTGGGCGGCCACGACACCGTCGACCCGCTGCTCGGCACCATGGACGATTTCAAGGCGTTCTGCGATTACGCGCACAAGCTGGGCATCGAAGTGGCGCTCGACTTCGCGCTGCAGTGCTCGCCTGACCACCCGTGGGTCAAGCAGCATCCGAACTGGTTCCGCACCAAGCCGGACGGAACGATCGCATTCGCCGAGAATCCGCCGAAGAAGTACCAGGACATCTACCCGATCGATTTCAACGCCGACATGGAAGGCATCGAAGCGGAAACCGAACGCATCATGGGCCTGTGGATCAAGGCCGGCGTGACGATCTTCCGCGTGGACAACCCGCATACCAAGCCGGTGCGTTTCTGGCAGGACGTGATCGCCGCCGTGACGAAGAAGCATCCGGAGACGCTGTTCCTGGCCGAGGCGTTCACCCGTCCGGGCATGATGCGCGCGCTGAGCTATGCCGGCTTCACGCAGTCGCACTGCTACTTCCCGTGGCGCAATACCAAGGAAGAGCTTGAGGAGTACTTGGAGGAGACCAACGGCGACGGTGGTTTCTACCAGCACAACACCTTCTGGCCGTCCACGCCGGACATCATGACCGCCTACCTGCGCGACAACGGTATCGCCGGTCACGCGGTGCGCGCGGTGCTCGCCGCGATGGGCTCTCCGAGCTGGGGCATCTACAACGGCTATGAGCTGATCGAGAACAAGCAGCGTCCGGGCTTCGAAGAGCAGATCGACAACGAGAAGTACGAAGTCAAGGTGCGCGATTGGGACGAGGCCGACAAGTACGGCATCTCCGAGCTGCTCACCTCGCTCAACAAAATCCGTTCCGAGCATCCGGCATGCCGCAGCTACCACAACCTGCACGTCCTGCCGAGCGACGATGCGGGCGTGGTGGCGTTCCTGCGCCAGACCCCGGCCGAGCTTACCGGTACCGGCAAGCCGGATACGGTGATCGTGGTGGTGAACCTCGACGGCCACAACGCACATCAGTCCATCGTCCACATCGAGCTGCCGGACTTCGGTTTCGCCACCGACAAGCCGCTCAAGGTGCGCGACGAGCTGACCGGACGCGAGTTCGAGTGGAGCTGGGACAACTACGTCTCGCTGGCACCGTGGGCCGACGTGGCGCACGTGCTGACGGTGGTCGAGGACTGATTTTTGGTCCGGCCTACTTACGACTGGATCCGATTGATTCGGCCGGATGGCTGGATTGATCGCAGCTGAATCGCAGCATATGAAAAGTGCGGGCAGTGCATATCTCATGCATTCCACCCGCACTTTTCATATATGCTCACCGTTTCTGGCTGCTGAATCTCGCCTGTCCGCAACCGACCCCAGAGAAAAACAGCGCATTCGGCGGCGGAGTGGCTGCTGCGGCAACCGTGAATCGCTTGCGATTCGGCATACTGTGCCGACATGGCGCGAAAGCGGGTATTCTAAGTAACGAACTACTGCTGATCATTCGATCAAGGAGAAAACAATGGCAGAAACCTTCAACGTCGTGGTGGAGATCCCGCGCGGTTCCAAGAACAAGTACGAAGTGGATCACGAGACCGGTCGCGTGTTCCTGGACCGTACCCTGTTCACCTCCATGGGCTACCCGGATGACTACGGCTACATCGACGGTACCCTGGGCGAGGACGGCGATCCGCTCGATGCCCTGGTCATGATTCCGAACTCCGTGTTCCCGGGCTGCGTGGTTGAGTGCCGCGCCGTCGGCCTGTATCACATGGTCGACGAGGCCGGTGGAGACGACAAGGTGCTGTGCGTGCCGGCCGACGTCCGCTTCGACGACATCAAGGACGTCGACGACGTGTCCGAGTACCACAAGGCTGAAATCAAGCACTTCTTCGAGCAGTACAAGGCTCTGGAGCCGGGCAAGGAAGTCAAGCCGGGCGACTACTGGACCGGTGCCGCTAAGGCCGAGGAGGAAATCGTCGCAGCCCGCAAGCGCCTCGCTGAGGCGTGAAGCTGACAGCGCGGTGCGCTGTCAGTAGCCGAAGTGAGCAGCTATGCTGCGAAGCCGCATGCGCAGCATGCGGAAGCGAGAAGTGAGTCGAAATAATTCCGACTCGACGATAGACGATAACAAGCCGCTCTTGTTTCAAGGGCGGCTTGTGCGTTATAGTGGTGGCTTGTAATTTACGGCATGCGAACAGTATTCGCTGAATTCAAAGCCCGCGGGACACCATCGATCCGCGTGCGGCAGTTCTGTGTCGGTACTCCTAGGCGTAGGCGGAACGCAATCCGTCGAGGCCCATCCCGTGGGGAGACCGGCGGGATGAACCTTTTCACCAGCTATGCTCATTCAGATTCTGCTTATTGGCGTGTCCGTGTCCATGGACACGTTCGCCGTCTCCATCGGCAAAGGCCTGACCGTCAAGAAGCTGCGCGGTCTGGACGCGCTCAAAACCGCCCTGTGGTTCGGCGGATTCCAGGCGCTGTTCCCGCTGCTGGGCTATTTCGCGGCCAGCACGTTCAGCAAATACGTGACCGCCGTGGACCATTGGATCATTTTCGGCCTGCTCGCCCTAATCGGCGGCAATATGGTACGCGAGGCGTTCGAAGAGGACGAGGAGAACGCCAAGGAAACCCCTGAATTCGATTGGAAGCACATGCTGCCGCTCGCCGTGGCCTGCAGCATCGACGCAATCGCGGTCGGCGTGAGCTTCGCTTTCATGACGCTCAACATTTGGCTGTCGGTGGTCATCATCGGCATCACCACCGGCCTGTTCTCCGCCGCCGGCCTGTATATCGGCCGCGTGTTCGGCTCGCGTTGGCAGAAGCCGGCGCAGATCGCAGGCGGCGTCGTGCTGATCCTCATCGGCCTGAAAGTGCTGTTCGAACATCTCGGCTTCCTCGGCTGACGCTACAGCCCACAGCAGCGCACGCAGCGCAACGGAAAAGCCCGCAATCGCAATGATTACGGGCTTTTTAAATACGTGAATTATGGCGATTACGCAACCGCCAAATCGTCAGAACGTCACGACGGCGAGCGCGGCGATGCCTACCACGGCACCGGCGATCATGACCGGCAGCATCGCGATGCCGATCCACGGATCGCGCGCGGTCGGTTCGGGGTCGGCGTCGCGATGCCAGAAGTACGAGCAGACGGCGAGCGCCACGATCACCAGCAGCACCACGACGAACGCGACCGTGCCGATCGCCTTCAGTACCGTCGGCAGGAAGCACCAGCCTGCGCTGGCGATCATCGCAACGCCTTCGACCACGCTGTGCGACAGCGAGCGGATGAGGTGCGTGCGGTTTTCGCGGGCCATCTGGCGTCCGAAGGAGATCACGATCAGCAGGATCAGCAGGCCGCCGACGCCGGCGATCCAGCCGTCCTCCATGGAGAAGTCCTTGCCGCCGGTCGCGTCGGCGGCGAAAATCGCCCGTCCGAGCGTCATCGTCGTGGCGCACACCACCGACAGCAGGCCGGCGATGACGGCGATCACGTGTCCGGCGGTGCCGTCGCGGAACGGGCCGAACACTACCAGCAGCGCGATCATCGCCAGCGATCCGATGATGGTGAACGGCACCACGGCGGGATTGGCGGAATCGCCGTATGCGATGCCGGGAACGAGCGCGAGCGCCACCAATACCACGTACGCGACGATCTGGATCGCCAATACTTTGCCGAAAGCGACCTTCGACGGGTTTTGCTGGGAAACGGCCTGCGGAGCGGTCATCTCGGACCCCCTTTTCATATTGTGGTCAATACGTATGCAATATGAATAAATGTAGCCGTATGTGTCCACATACTTCAGTTACAATCGATGAAACGCCGATAATACATTTTGCGTGTACAATCGCGGCATCAGTTTAGAACAAAAGGGAGCTGACGTGACGGATCTTACGCTTATGACGTTCGCTAGCGATCCAGCTACCGTTCTCCCCTCGCTGGCGTTGCTGTCCCACCGCGTGCGCGTTCTGCCGATGGATGCGGCGAGCTTGGTGAAGATGCCGGAGAACACCATTCTTTTCCTTGATGCGCGTGACGATTTGGCCACCGCGAAAACGCTGTGCCGCCTGATTCACGCGTCCGGACTGTCCACGCCGATCGTGCTGATTCTCACCGAGGGTGGTTTCACCGTGGTGAATTCGCAGTGGGGCATCGCCGATGTGGTGGTGGCCTCCGCTTCCCCCGCCGAAGTGGAGGGGCGTCTGCGTCTGGTGTCCGAACGGGGCAATGCGCCGGCCAGCACGGCCGCTAGCACCGGCGAGCAGGGCGTGCAGAACGAGGATGGCCTGATCCGTTCCGGCGATCTGGTAGTGGATACCAACGGTTATACGGCCAGCCTGCATGGCCATCCGATCGACTTGGCGTACAAGGAGTTCGAGCTGCTCAAGTATCTGGTGCAGCATCCGGGCCGCGTGTTCACGCGTGCGCAGCTGCTGCAGGAGGTGTGGGGCTACGACTATTACGGCGGCACCCGCACTGTGGACGTGCATATCCGTCGTCTGCGCGCCAAGCTGGGTGGCGAGTACGAGCATCTCATCGGCACCGTGCGCAACGTCGGCTATCGTTTCGATCCGCCGGAAGAGGATGAGCATGAGGCCGCGGCCAAGGATGCGGCTCACGGCGAATCCGGCGAAAGCTGACTTTTTCTTGCGATCATTCCGTTGATGTTCGACGGGTTCCGTTTGTTTTCGTTGGCCTTTCGCTGATTTCCCGTTGTTTTTTCGATGGATTTTCGCTGTTTTTGCCGATTGCGACGTTTCCATAGGTTTTCCGCGTTCGTCCGCATGCGAGGGGTAGGCTGGAGGCATGCCTCGGGAATCGAAGAAGGCGCGGATCGCGCGCATGCATCAGGAATACGAGCAGTTGTGCGTGGAGATCCCCGATCCGAAATGCGCGTTGAACTTCAATTCTCCTTTCGAACTGCTGGTGGCTACGGTGTTGAGCGCGCAGACCACCGACAAGCGCGTGAACATGGTCACGCCGGAACTGTTCGGCGAATATCCCGGTCCGGCGGAGCTTGCCGCCGCGAATCCCGAGCACGTCGAGGACATCATCCGCACCATCGGCTTCTTCCGTACGAAAGCGCGCAATATCATCGGGCTGTCGCATGAGTTGTGCGTGCGATTCGGGGGCGAGGTGCCAGCCGATATGGCTTCGCTGGTCAGTCTGCCGGGCGTGGGCCGCAAAACCGCGAACGTGGTGTTGGGCAACGCGTTCGGCGTGCCCGGTTTTCCTGTGGACACGCATGTGATTCGTGTGACTGGGCGATTGCGGTGGCGGTCCGACTGGGCGAGCCCCTCCCCTGACCCGGTGGCCATCGAACGTGAGGTCACCGCCTGCTTCCCTCCCGAAGAATGGACCGATCTGTCTCACCGTTTGATATTGCATGGCCGCGCCATCTGCCATGCGCGAAAACCGGATTGCGCCGACTGCCCCCTCAACGACACGTGTCCGAGCGCGTTCGCCGCGTGATTCCGACGCATGCCAGCCGCCGCGCCGGCACTCCGTCGAATCGCACCCGGCCATCGGGCGTGTAGCACGCGTCAACTAGACTCGGGTGCATGGATGAAAACGGGCGGAAACGTAATCTGAAAGCCGAGGCGACGCGCTGGCTGATCTTCTTCGGCGTCGCGATCGTGCTCAGTGTGCTGCTGTGGCTGGGACTGTCGCTGACAGGCCGCAAGAATCCCATCACATCCTTCGGCACGCTCGTCTCCGACTCGTCGGTGACCGTCGGCATCGAAGGCAATGCGCCGAAATCGCTTGACATCCGCACCGAACAAGGCACCGCCGTGGAGCAAGCGCTGCTCGGCAACGTATACGAAACGCTGGTGTCACGCAGCGAAACCAACAAACTGCAGCCGGGAATCGCCAGCTCCTGTCAGGCTTCCGACGACGGTCTCACGTACACGTTCACGTTGAACGGCGGCATGACGTTCGCCAATGGGCACAAACTCGACTCGTCCGACGTGGTCTGGTCGCTGCAGAACGCCGTCAACAACCATTACGTGGGAGCCGACCAGCTTGGTGATCTGAAGGAAATCACCAATCCCAATGCGAATACGGTGGTCATCACGCTCGCCAAGCCGAATCCGCGGCTGTTGCGCGCGCTGGCCGGCCGTGCAGGCGTCGTGTACGACGCGGAAAGCAAAACCAACTATGCGAAATCGGCGGTCGGATCGGGACCATTCACCGTGTCAACCGCGGACCAATCGCAAATCGTGCTGCAACGCAACGACTCGTATTGGGGCAAAAAAGCCGCATCATCGCAAGTGACGCTCTACTACTACGCCAACGAGGAATCCATGGCCGATGCCATGAAAGCCGGCAAAATCAGCATGGCGCTGCCGCTGAGCGCTTCAACCGCCTCGGAACTGGGCAAGACCAACGGTATTACCGCGGACAGCGGCATCAGCTTCGACAAGGTGATGCTCGCGTTCAACAACGACAACAACAGCCCCTTCTCCGACGAGCAGATCCGCAAGATGACGCGATACGCCATCGATGCGAAGACCATCGCCAAGAACGCGCCCGACGCGTACGCGCCGCTAGGAGGGCCGATCAGCCCGCTGGAAGACGGGTATGAGGACCTGAGCGGCCTGTACCCCTACAACCTCGAACAGGGGCAACGGATGCGCACGTATTTCGGAGTGAACTACATCGCGCCAATCGACATTCTGGTGCCGAAGGAATACGAAAGCATCGGCAACGACGTGAAAACCGCCATCGAAAACCTCAACATCAACACCAATCTGGAAGTGCTCGATTCCGCCGCGGACGTGACGGAACGCATGAACGCCGGCACCTATAACATCGCGCTGACCACCATGAGCGACGAAGGTGACGCAAGCGTCTTCGACAACGGCCAGTCCGTGTTCCATTTCGAGAACGGCGACGCGCAGCAGGCTTACGCCAATGCCATGGCCGCGACCAACGACAACGATTATCAGGCCCGCATGCGCGATTACGCGCGCGCCGTCAGCGAAAACGCGGCCAGCGACTGGCTGTACACACGCAAGAACTTCCTTGCCGTTTCCGATGGGCTGCAGGGGTATCCGAAGAATCTGACCGACCGTCTGCTGCCGTTGAACAGATTGACGCTGCACTGATTTTTCCACGGTTTTTTATGTGGATTTTCCGCGATTTGCCTGCGATTCCGGCATTCGGTTCGATAGGCGCTGATACGACGGCAGTTGTCACATTCGCTTTCTAGACTAGCGACTATGACTGAAAGCCAAGATAACACCATCAACGCGAACCTCACGCCGCTGCCCGACAGGGTCGGCGTGGACGGTCTCGAAGACAAGTGGCGTGGCGTCTGGGACGAGAGCGGAGTCTACAAGTTCCAGGGCACCCGCGACCGCAAGGCCGTCTATTCCATCGATACCCCGCCGCCCACCGTTTCGGGCCACCTGCATGTGGGCCACGTGTTCTCCTACACGCATACCGATGTGATCGCGCGTTTCAAGCGCATGAACGGCTACGACGTGTTCTACCCGATGGGCTGGGACGACAACGGCCTGCCGACCGAACGCCGTGTGCAGAACTATTACGGCGTGCGCGTGGACACTTCCCTGAAGTACGATCCGAATTTCGTGCCGCCGTTCGAAGGCACCGATGGCAAGAAGATCGACGCCAAGGACCAGGTGCCGATCTCCCGTAAGAACTTCATCGAACTATGTGAAAAGCTCACCGCCCAGGACGAGAAGCAGTTCGAGGCGCTGTGGCGCTCCCTCGGCCTGTCCATCGACTGGTCGCAGACCTACCACACCATCGGCGAGCATCCGCAGCGCGTGGCCCAGAAGGCGTTCCTGCGCAACCTGGCCCGTGGCGAAGCGTATCAGAAGGACGCTCCGGGTCTGTGGGACGTGACGTTCCAGACCGCAGTGGCCCAGGCCGAACTGGAATCGCGCGAATATCCGGGCTTCTACCACAAGGTGGCGTTCCGTTTCGAAGACGGCACCCCGATCTACATCGAGACCACCCGTCCGGAACTGCTGGCCGCCTGCGGCGCGCTGATCGCGCACCCGGACGACGAGCGTTACAAGCAGTATTTCGGCCAGTACGTCTACTCCCCGCTGTTCCACGTGAAGGTGCCGATTCTGGCGCATAAGGCGGCGGAAATGGACAAGGGCGCCGGCATCGCCATGTGCTGTACGTTCGGCGACGTGACCGACGTCGAATGGTGGCGCGATCTGAACCTGCCGCTGCGTTCCATCATCCAGCGCAACGGCCGCATCGTCATGGACACCCCGGATTGGATCGAATCCGAGGAAGGCAAGCGTATCTTCCAGGAGACCGCCGGCAAGACCACGTTCTCCGCACGTAAGATCATCGTCGACGAGCTGCGCGCTGCCGGCGATCTGGACGGCGAACCGACCCCGACCAAACGTATGACGAACTTCTACGAGAAGGGCGACAAGCCGCTCGAAATCGTCACCTCCCGCCAGTGGTACCTGAAAAATGGCGGCACCGACGAGAAGCTAAACGCCGAACTCATCGCACGCGGCAAGGAACTGAACTTCCACCCGGACTTCATGCGTGTACGTTACGAGAATTGGGTGCATGGCCTCAACGGCGATTGGCTGATCTCCCGTCAGCGCTTCTTCGGCGTTCCGTTCCCGCTGTGGTACCCGGTGAAGGAGGATGGCACCGCCGATTACGACCATCCGATCACCCCGAGCGAGGACCGTCTGCCGATCGACCCGACCGACGATGTGCCGGAAGGCTACACCGAGGACCAGCGTGACGTGCCGGGCGGCTTCACCGCCGAGCCGGACATCATGGATACCTGGGCCACTTCCTCCCTCACTCCGCAGATCGTGACCCGCTGGGAGGAGCCGGGCGAAGAGAACCAGGCCATTTTCAACGCCACCTTCCCGATGGACCTGCGTCCGCAGGGTCAGGACATCATCCGCACCTGGCTGTTCTCCACCATGGACCGTGCGCACTTGGAGAACAAGTGCCTGCCGTGGGCCAACACCACGCTGTCTGGCTGGATCCTCGATCCGGACCACAAGAAGATGTCGAAGTCCAAGGGCAACGTGGTCGTGCCGGACAAGCCGATCAAGCAGTTCGGCGCCGACGCGGTGCGTTACTGGGCCGCCGCCGCCCGTCTGGGTCTGGATGCCACGTACGACGAAGGCCAGATGAAGATCGGCCGCCGTCTTGCCATCAAGCTGCTCAACGCCACCAAGTTCGCGCTGGCCATCGGACGTGAGGACGAGAACCATCACGTGGGCGCTCCGGCAGTCGCCGCATGGAACCCGGCCGACGTGACCGAGCCGATCGACCGTTCCGCGATGTCCAAGATGGCCGCCGTGGTCCGCGAAGCCACCGACGATCTCAACAACTACGAGCATTCCAAGGCTCTGGAAGTCATCGAGAACTACTTCTGGCAGTTCTGCGACGACTACATCGAGCTGGTCAAGAACCGCGCCTACGGCACCGCCGATTCCACCGGCAACGTGCCGAGCGAGGCCGCGGTGAAGTCCGCACGCACCACGCTGGGCCTGGGTCTTGATGCGTTCGCGCGCCTGCTGGCCCCGTACCTGCCGTATGCCACCGAAGAAGTGTGGAGCTGGATGCATGAGGGCGAAGGCTCCGTGCACCGCGCAGCATGGCCTGTGGCCGACGTGTACGCGGCCGCCGCCGGCGACGCATCCGCCGATCTGCTTGCTCATGCCGGTGAGGCTCTGGCCGCGCTGCGTGGCATCAAGTCGAAGGCCAAGGTTTCGATGAAGACCCCGATCTTGTCTGTGACGCTTGCCGTTGCCGACGATGTGCGCGGGTCCATCGAGGCCGCGCTGGGCGATATCGCCGAAGCTGGTCGCGTGACCGGACCGATCGCCTTCACCGCACCGGCTGCCGCCGAGGGTGAGGACGAGGCCGCCGATGTGACGGTCGCCGAAAGCGAGCTAGGCGAACCGCCGGCCAAGAAACCGAAGAAGTGAGTCTCTGAGGTGAGCCGCCAGCGGCTTTTGTAGCGCAGCCGCTCACTTCACCCACATACGAGGGGCCTTTCCTTTGCATGAAGGAGAGGCCCCTCGTATATCCCGTCACTGTCTGCAACTAACCGTGCCCCCTTTTGCTCATATTCAGTCAAAATCGCGGGAAAAATGCTTTCGTGAGCGAAAAGGGGTATAAATCGCAGGCAAAACGGTCGAAATCATATCCCCTTTTGCTCACGTCCGTGCAGAATCGCCCTAAATCGCAAGACGTGCGCGCATAGAACCGTCCTTATCCCGTTCTCGGCTGTTCTCAGCGTACATTCCTGCCCCTGCGCACAAACCCGTACGCGAAAAATGGTTTTTATGGGCGTAATCTCAACGAATGCACAAGCGGAGGCGGAAATCGCAATCAAAAACCCCGAAACGCACCACGTAAGCGACGGAGCACTATCGGATTTAGCGCATCGCACAAACCGCGTGCTCTACAGCACCGGAACGGACAGGAGGTACTGCGGGCCAGCGGACGAATTTCCGGAACCGTTCCCACCCAATCCAGCCTGCAGCGCATCGTCGAAAACTTCCGCAGCGGCGGCCAATTCGACCGTCTCGTCAATCAAATCGCCATTATCCGGCGTGAAACCGGTTTTCGCCAAGCCATAGCCGGCAACCGGCAACGAACTGGACATCGAATCGGCGGAAGAAGAGGAATCGCCACCGCTGTTCTTCGAAGAGCCGTCCACTCCCCCGACTTTCGCCACATTCTTCGACGTGGTGTCCGCTGCGGCGCCGAACGACGGGCGTAGTCCGCCCGCGTAGCTCATCACATCATCCATGCTGATGGCGTTCTTGTCATCGACCAAGCTGGTCGAATCGGCGGTGTTGTTCTTCGCCTGCGCGCGTTCGGCCTTGCGTTGCGCACGGGACCGCCGTTTCTCGGCTTTCGCGCACAACGATTGGCTGGCGGAGGCGGAACGCAACGTGTCCAGCACAGAAGCGTCATCGGCAGCGCCCGATTCGGACGTGTCGTCATCCGAATCCAGCTGGTCGGCGAATCGCAGCACGATCTGGTGGAATGCGCTGGCCTGTCCGGTGTGCTCGCTGGCGTCCGCCAACGCGGTCATCGCCGCGGACACCTTGTCGGACGCGGTTTTGAGCTTCTCATTGTCTTTGATGCCGGCACGCACGTCGGCGATCGCCTGGGTTTCGTAGCTGCCAGCCGTGCCTGCGGTGGCGCCCAGTTCCTTAAGCCGAGCCGTGTATGCGTCGGTGAAATCCATCGAATACGGGATCATGGCCGCGGACAGCTGCGATTGGCCGGCACTGTAGTCTTTGGAGCCGCGCTGTTGTTCCTCGCCGGCGCGCTTGGTGAGCTCGTTCACCAAGCCGGATGTGCCGCGCTGTTCGATGGTGCGAATCACCTCGTCGACGGCGTCGGCCGCGCCGATATGCCGGTATGCGGCGCTCACGTCGTTGACGGCGTTGGCCAGGTCTGCCACGGATTTAGCTACGGAGGTATCGCCGTTCAGTTCGGACGCGGTGCCGAGAATGGCGGGAAGCTGTGTGGCGTTGCCGATCGAACCGGACAGATGCGTGGTGTATGAGCCCACGTACGCGTCGATGTAGCCGTCGAACGCCTGATCGTGCGCTTTGGAACGTACGGCGATGGTCTGTTTGGCAAGCGCTTTCTCGTTGTCTCTGAGCTGTTCCAGTTGGGCGATGAGCTTGCGGTTGCGTTGCGAGCCGACGTTGGTCAGACCGTCCACCAAGGTGGTTGCGCGCTTGGTCAGGTCAGGCAGTGATTGCTGAACGTTGCCTTCCACCGCGGCGATGGACAGTGAGCTCATGGTGAAGTGCTTCGCCGTCACGTAGGCGTTGAAGGTCAGGTCCTCGCCCGGTTTGCCGACCGCAGCCACCAGGGTCGAGGTGTTGTCGGATGAGACGAGCACGCCGTCATCGGCGGTCACGTCACTGCCGACGCGTCCGGGAATGGTGAAGGCGACGATTGGCGTCAGATTGGCGGTCACGTCGGGTTTCGTGGCATGCAGGGCGATGCGTATGCCGATCATGCCGGAAGCGCCGGAAACGTCGGAAACGCTTACGTCGGGCCCGTTGAGGGTGAAGGAGGCGGATATTTTCCACGGCAATGCGACAACGCCTTTGGGAACGCGTTTCGACGTGGAGGATCCGCTGTTGGTCAGGAAAAGGCGGCCTGGTTTGTCGATGGAGGTGTAGGCGCTCATCACGTCATCATGCGATGCATCGGCCGCGTACTGCCCATTCTGTTGCAAGGCCGATATCGCGTCGTTCACGCCGACTGCCGCGACGGGAGCGGCGGTGATGACGGCGACCGCGATCGCCGCGGCAAGCGGGCGTCGGGCACCGGATGGACGGTTCGCGGTGGCGTGGCGCATGCCGGACCTCTCAATCGCAATCGAAACAACTTTCCAAGGCATTTAATGTAGTGCCCGGCATGCCCGTCGGCAATGGACGTTCGCGCGGGGCGCGCGGAAAACGGACGGCTCAGGCGAAAACGTCGAGTACGCCCGGGTCTCCCCCGTTTTCGGCGATGCGCTTGTGGCGGCGCTTGGCCTCGGTCACCACGAATTCGCGGTACATTTCGGCGATTTCCGGATCCAGTCCGGCTTCGTCGGCAATGCGATGCAGACGCTCGATCTGGGCATGTTCACGCTGGTAATCGGCCGGCGCGAAGCCCGCACGCGCCTTGAGCACACCCACCTGCGACGTGTATTTGAACCGTTCCGCCAGCAGCGAGACGATGGCGGTGTCGACGTTGTCTATCGATTGGCGCAGCGAGGCGATTTTAGCCACCACATCGGCCACTTCGGGGTTGTTCTGCGCGGTGCGCGCGTCGATGATGGTTTCGGATTCGGTTTCTTCTTCTGGCCGAAGCCAGTCATGTTCGCTGTCGCTCATGGGTATAAGCCTACCGCGCACCCTACCGCGGCATCTGCCGAACAGCGGTCACTTCGCGAAGTAACGCTGCAGCACGATGGTGGTTTCGGTGCTGACCGACACCGTGCGATGGATGAGGTTCAACAGCTCTTCGAGCTTGCTGGGCGATTCGACGCGAACGGTGAGCATGAAGCTGGGCGAACCGGCGACGGAATCGCAGGACATGATGCCGTCGATGTTTTTGAGCTTGTCTGGAATCTCGGCTTCCTGGGAGTAATCGATGGGCGTGACCGCGATGTAGGCGTTCACCGCAAGGCTGCGGCGCTCGTCGTCGATAACCGCCTTGTAGCCGCGGATCACGCCGCGACGCTCAAGCTTCTGCACGCGCGACTGCACGGCGGACACGGACAGGCCTGTCGCCTCGGAAAGGTGGGACAGCGTGGCTCGGCCATCCTTTTCAAGCATGTCGAGGATTACGCCATCGGTCGCGTCGAGCTGGCTCGCAACCGTACGTGCGTCTACCGGACCATTGTCACTGTTGGTCATTCATACCCCTTTTCCAACAATCCACTGCACCGGCCGCAATCGACCGTCCCCACTGCAGTTCCATGTTCTTTTTCTTCCTTATCATACCCACTACCGCGCACATACCGTCGCGGAATCGCCGCAGTTTATCCGGACGGCGCAACGCTGTCATGAAATATCTTTGTTTTATTTAGCTCATACCCCCATATCGACCATATATATTTTCCCCATTTATCTTTTCTCGTCGTATTTTTACCTATTTTTTAATTGACAACGTTGTCCAAAAAATGGTCAATTTCACGAAATTCGTCGAAACGTACGCATAGGAAAGGGGCTACACGGCGATTGCCATGCAGCCCCTCAAACCTTCAGATTCGCTTGCAGCCGACGACTCAGTTGCCGTTGGTGGCGTTGCCGCTCTGCTGGATGAGCGACGCCATGAAATCGCGGTTGGTCGCTGTCTTCTTCAGGCGTGGCACGAGCGTCTGGTAGGCCTGTTCCGGCTCGAGGCCGCCCAGCAGGCGACGCAGACGGTAGATGATCGGCAGTTCCTGCGGATCGGTGATGAGCTCCTCGCGGCGGGTGCCGGAGGCGTTCACGTCGATGGCCGGGAACAGGCGCTTGTCGGCGAGCTCACGGCTCAGGCGCAGTTCCATGTTGCCGGTGCCCTTGAATTCCTCGAAGATCACCTCGTCCATCTTGGAACCGGTTTCCACCAGCGCGGAGGAGATGATGGTCAGGGAGCCGCCGTTTTCGATGTTGCGGGCGGCGCCGAAGAACTTCTTCGGCGGGTACAGCGCCTGCGCGTCCACACCACCGGACAGGATGCGGCCGGAGGCCGGCGCGGCGATGTTGTAGGCGCGGGCCAGACGGGTCATGGAGTCGAGCAGCACCACCACGTCCTGGCCGAGCTCCACGAGACGCTTGGCGCGTTCGATGGCCAGTTCGGCGACGGTGGTGTGGTCGGAGGCCGGACGGTCGAAGGTGGAGGAGATGACCTCGCCCTGCACCGTGCGTTCCATGTCGGTGACTTCCTCCGGACGTTCGTCCACGAGGACGACCATCAGGTGGACTTCCGGATTGTTGGTGGCGATCGCGTTGGCGATGTTCTGCAGGGTGATGGTCTTGCCGGCCTTCGGCGGGGACACGATCAGGCCACGCTGGCCCTTGCCGATCGGCGCCACGATGTCGATGAGGCGGCCGGTGAGCTTGTTCGGCGTGGTCTCCTGCTTCAGGCGTTCCTGCGGATACAGCGGGGTGAGCTTGCTGAACTGCGGACGATGCTGCGCTTCCTCGACGCTCATGCCGTTGATGGAGTCGATGGACTGCAGCGGCACGAACTTCTGACGCTGGTTGCGACGTTCGCCTTCACGCGGGGCGCGGATGGAGCCGTGCACGGCGTCGCCCTTGCGCAGGCCGTACTTCTTGACCTGGCCCATGGAGACATACACGTCGTTCGGTCCCGGCAGGTAGCCGGACGTACGCACGAACGCGTAGGAGTCGAGCACGTCGACGATGCCGGCGACCGGCACGAGGTCTTCCTTCGGCTCGTCGCGATGCTGGTCGCGGTCGGCGCGATCCATACGATCGTTGCGCTGGTCGCGGTCGGCGTTGCGGTCCATGCGGTCGGCGCGATCGTTACGGTCGTTGCGATCATTGCGATCGCCCCTGCCGCGACGCTCGTCACGCTCGTCGTAATCGCGGTCACGGCCACGCATACGGCGGCCACGGCGATCGTTGCGTCCACGGCTGTGACGGTATTCGTTGTCTTCGGTCTCGTCGCGACGCTTATCATCGTCGGCGTCTTCCTGCGACGGCAGCGTGGCGAGGATGTCATCAAGGTCGCGCACGACGTCTTCGCTCTTCGGCCCGTCCGCCACGCGACGGCGGCGACGCGGCTCGAAATCGTCCCTACGGTCGTCATCACGACGGCGACGGCGGTCATCCTGCTTCGGAGCGGCATCGTCAAGGCCCAGTTCGGCGAGCAGGTCGGCGCCGGCTTCGGCGTCACGATGGCGACGACGCTTCGGCGCTTCATCGTTCGGCTTCAACGCGTCCACCGCTGCCACGGCATCCGCGACTTCGGAGGATTCCGCGGACTTGGCCTGCTTGGCACGGACGGGGCGTTCCTCCTGCTTGGCTTCATCGGCCTTCTTGTCCTTTGCCGATTTGACCTCAGCGTCTGCGGCGGGAGCGGACTTTGGCGCGCGCACGGTGACGCCGGCCGGAGCCTGGCCGCCGGAACGGGCGGCTTGAAGTGTTGCGATCAGTTCGGTCTTGCGCATGGTGGAGACACCACGAAGTCCCATCTGCTTGGCGAGCTCCTTGAGCTCGGGCAGTTTCATATCATCGAGATTAGGGCTTGTTGCCACTGGTAGTTGCCTTTCCTTGGCTTCCACAGGCATGCGCCCGCGACAGCTGTAAAAAAGAATTGCGGAAAATTTCCGTCGAATGAAAAGTCCGCCGCGAAACATCGCGGTTTTCGAACTGTCCTAACCATACAACGCAACCCAGACCAACGCAAAGCGGGCACGCGCGGTCCGCCCGTGCGGTTCGCGCACCGCGCAATCGCAATAAAAATCGCAATGAAAAAGCCCATGCCAAAAAGCATGGGCTTGATCAAAGTTACGCTGCGAAAAATAAATAACGCGTGCGAAGACGCCCGTCTGAGGCCGAAGGCGTACAAAGGTACGTCGAGCGCCGGAGAAAGGGCGTATGCGCACGCGTTATTTATTTTTCTACTTTTCTTCGTGGTAGGACTTGTCAGTGTTGACCGACCACACGTTGTCTTTCGACGTTTCGCCGCTCTTGATGTCCTTGACGGCTTCGATGGCGGTGGCCATGGAGTGGTCCATGTTGTTGTAACGGTGCTGTCCGTTACGGCCAACGCAGTACAGGTTGCCGAAGGAGTCGAGGTAGTCGACGAGTTCGGGCATGCGGTCGTAGGTGTCGAAGTAGGCCGGGTAAGCCTTCTTGACGCGTTCGCGGTGGGAGTCGAGCACGTCCTGCGGGCCGTTGATGACCTGCATGCGGGTGAGCTCCTGGATGGCGAACTTGGTGGCTTCCTCGTCGGTCATGTTCCAGAAGGAGTCGCCTTCCTCGCAGAAGTATTCGAGGCCGATCCACACGGTGTTGTCGACGTCCTTGACCAGGTACGGGCTCCAGTTGTTGAAGATCTGCAGACGGCCGACCTTGTAGCCCGGATCCTGCACGTAAATCCAGCAATCCGGCACGATCGGCGGGTTGCCGAGGGTCGGAATGTCGGTGGTGTTGGTCAGGCGCAGGTGCTTGACGAGCAGGCCGACGGTGACGAAGTCGCGGTACGGCAGGCCGTTGGCGATTTCGGTCATGTCCTTCGGAGCCGGCTGGTCGGAGGCGTCCACGGCGTTGACAAGGTCCTTGACCGGCATGGAGGAAATGAAGTCGTCCGCGGCCATTTCGGTGCGGTTGCCTTCGGAATCCTCGTACACGACGGATGCGATCTTGCCGTCCTTCTGGCGAATTTCCACCACATTGGCGTCGGTGATGACCTTCACGCCGGCGGCTTCGCAGTTGGATTCGACGGTTTCCCACAGCTGGCCCGGGCCGAGCTTCGGATACCAGAATTCCTCGATGAGGGAGGTTTCGACTTCGGAGTTGTCGCGCTTCTTCGGCAGGAGCTTCTGGAAGGCGTTCTTCAGCACGCCCATGATGCTCAGACCCTTGACGCGCTGTGCGCCCCAGTCGGCGGAGATTTCGGACGGGTGACGGCCCCACAGCTTCTCGGTGTAGCCCTCGAAGAACATGGAGTAGAGCTTACGGCCGAAACGGTTGATGTAGAAGTTCTCCAGGTTGGTTTCCGGCAGCTTGTGCACCATGGACTTCAGGTAGCTGAAGCCGGCGACCATGGTGAGCTTGAAGCCCATGGCCTTCAGGGTGTTGGCGCTCAGGGAAATCGGGTAGTCGAGGAAGTGGCGGTTCCAGTAGATGCGGGACACGCGGTGGCGCTTGAGCATCACCTTGTCTTCGATTTCCGGATCCGGGCCGCCCGGCTCCATATCATGCTCGCGGTGGAGCTTCTTGTCATCATAGCTGGGTGCGCCCTGCAGCGGCAGAACGTCCTTCCACCAGTCCATGATGCGGTCGTCCTTCGAGAAGAAGCGGTGGCCGCCGATATCCATACGATTGCCGTCATGCTTGACGGTGCGGGAGATGCCGCCGAATTCGCGGGTGGCTTCCAGCACGGTCACGTCGTACTGTTCGGAGCCACCGTCCTTGACGAGCTCCCAAGCGGCAGTCAGGCCGGCAGGGCCGCCACCGATGATGACCACGGATTGCTTTTGCGTCACTTTGAAGTCTCCTTACAAACAAAATCGAAGATATTCTACCCGAAGGTAGGGAAACGCACAGCGCACCTGTGCGCATGCACACAAAATCACCGCCAAGTCCGACAGCAATCGCCCTGATAGAAGGAAAACCAGCCGTACGGCTTCCGCCGAAGACTGGTTTTCCGTAGGTCCGCTACATGCTGTCGGGAATGTCGATGTCGGTTTTCTGCACTTCCTCGACGTTCACGTCCTTGAACGTGACGATGCGCACGTTCTTGACGAAACGGCTGGAACGGTAGACGTCCCACACCCACGCGTCGGTCAGCCGCACGTCGAAGTAGACGTCCTGGCCGGCGGAACGCACGTTGAAATCGACCTTGTTGGCCAGATAGAAGCGGCGCTCGGTCTCCACAACGTAGGTGAACAGTTTGATGACGTCGCGGTATTCCTTGTATAGGGACAGCTCGGCGTCGGTTTCGTAGTTGTCGAGGTCCTCGGCGCTCATCGTCTGCCTTCCGTGTCGCGCTTGCGGCCACGTCCAAGCGTGCGCCACCAAGCATCCTTCGAGGTTTTGCGCTCATCCGAGCTGTACGGCCAGTTGTTGTCGGCATCGCCGGCCTTCTGGTCCGTCTTCGCCGTTCCGGATGCTTCGTTCGGCTGCGATTCCTGCGATGGCGCGGCAGACGTCTCGTCGGCGGAGGTCTGCGCCGTGTCTCCACTCTGGCCTGCCGCTGCGGCATCGTCCGCATCGCCCTTATGTACGGAGTTGAGTTGGATGGCGATCGAGTGTTCGCGGGCGCTCAACGCCTCCTTGACGCCCGGATTGTCTTCGATCACGTGCATGCCGAACGCGTCGAGCGAGCGGATCGGGTCGAATTCGTCGACGAGCGTGTCCATGACGATGAGGTCCTGGTAACGGTTCTCCGACGCGTTCCACAGGGCATCGCGCGAACGGCCGGACGGCACGAAGCCGAGCGACTGGTAGACGGATACGGAACGCGTGTTCTGTTCCGGCACGGCCACCCAAATGCGGTGCATGCCGAGGCCCGCCGGTTCCGGCGCGAAGCCGTACGTCATCACGCGGGGCATGATGTCTCGCGAGTAGCCGCGGCCGCGGTAGTCCTTGCCGAGCACCACTTGGATGCGGGCGGAACGTGCCCAGCCGTCGATGTCGATGAGGAAGATCATGCCGATCACGTTGTCGGAAGAGGCCGCGTCAAGCTCGCCGCCGCCGTCATGGTCGGCTTCGGTGACGATGGACCATGCGATGGTACGACGAGATTCCGGATCCCCCACGCCGGATTCGTTCGATTTTTCGCCATTGGACCATGCCACGGAACGACGCACCCACGCGTTCACAGCGCCACGTTCGGCCACGCGGTCCTTGCCGGTGATGCCGGATGCGCCGACGTACGCCTCAATGACCTCCATGCGTGCGATGTCGTCGATGGTGGCGGGGCGCAAGTGCACCATCTCGCCCTTGATGGGCGGAATGACGATGCGTTCCGGCAGCTCCCTCGCCCGCTGGTCCGTCGTCTGTTCCTTCGCTGTGGTTTCAGCGTACTCTGACATGATTATCGTTCCCTATGTTTCTCGGCGCGGTCCCTCGCCGCACCCATACCGACGGTATTGTACCCGACTGAACGCCAGCTGGGAGTTTTGTTAGGCAAAATCCCTGTGAAACCTCCCCAGCCGACGCGTGAATCGTATGAAAAGGCATGTAAAAGCAGATAAAAAGCAACAAAATGCAGAAAGGCGTGCGTTTTTACGATTCCTCTCATCGCAAAAACGCACGCCTTTCGATGCCATCAATCAGGCAACGTTCGGCAATCGCCGGAATGTCACTTGATCTTGCCCATCACGATCTTGGTGACGGCCTTCGCGTCGGCCTGGCCGCGGGTGGCGCGCATGACGGCGCCGATGATCGCGCCCATCGGCTTCATGTTGCCGCTCTTGAGCTTCTCGACGATGTCCGGGTTGGCCGCGAGTGCCTCGTCGACGGCCTTTTCGAGCGCGCCGTCGTCGGAAACGACCTGGAAGCCGTGCTTCTTGACGACCTCGTCCGGAGTGCCTTCGCCGGCGAGCACGCCTGCGACGGTCTGCTTGGCGAGCTTGTCGTTGAGCTTGCCGTCGGCGATGAGCTTCTCGACCTCGGCGACGTCGGCCGGGGTGATCGGCAGCTCTTCAAGGCTCACGCCCTTGTTGTTGGCTTCGCGGGACAGCTCGCCCAGCCACCACTTCTTGGCGCCTGCGGCGGAAGCGCCGGCCTTGACGGTGTCCTCGAGCAGGTCCAGAGCGTCGGCGTTGAGCACGTCGCGCATCTCCAGATCGTTGAAGCCCCACTCGCCCTTCAGGCGGTTGCGGCGCTCACGAGGCATTTCCGGCATCTGGGCCTTCATCTCCTCGATGTGCTCCTTGGTGATGTGCAGCATCACCAGATCCGGATCCGGGAAGTAGCGGTAGTCGTCGGCGTCGGACTTCACGCGGCCGCCGGCGGTGGTCTGCGAGGCCTCGTCCCAGTGACGGGTCTCCTGCAGAATCTCGCCGCCTTCGGAAAGGATGGCGGCCTGGCGGCGGATCTCGTACTGGATAGTCTTCTCGATGCCACGGAACGAGTTCACGTTCTTGGTTTCGGAACGGGTGCCGAACGGATCGGACGGGCTGTTGCGCAGCGACACGTTCACGTCGGCGCGCATGTTGCCCTGCTCCATGCGGGCATGGGAGATGTTCAGCGCACGCACGATGTCGCGGATGGCGCGCATGTAGGCGCCTGCGATTTCGGGGGCGCGGTCTCCTGCGCCTTCGATCGGCTTGGTCACGATTTCGATCAGCGGCACGCCGGCGCGGTTGTAGTCGACCAGCGAGTGGTCGGCGCCTTCGATACGGCCGTCAGCGCCACCGACGTGGGTGTTCTTGCCGGCGTCGTCTTCGATGTGGGCGCGCTCGATCGGCACACGGAAGATGGTGCCGTCCTCAAGCTCCACGTCGAGGTAGCCGTTGCCGTTGGTCGGCTTGTCATACTGCGAGATCTGGTAATCGCGCGGCATGTCCGGGTAGAAGTAGTTCTTACGGGCGAACTGGCTCCATTCGGCGATTTCGCAGTGCAGGGCGAGACCCAGCTTGATCGCGTAATCGACGGCGGTCTTGTTGACCACCGGCAGGGAGCCCGGCAGGCCGAGGCTCACCGGGGTGAGCTGGGTGTTCGGCTCGCCGCCGAAGTGGACTTCGGCCGGGCAGAACAGCTTCGTGGTGGTGGACAGCTCCACGTGGGTTTCCAGACCGATGACCGGGTCGAACTTCTTGACGGCATCGGCGTACTTCATCAACTTTTCAGCCATTTTGTTTTCTTTCCTCCGATGCTTCCTACTTGTCCAGTCCGTCGAGCCACGGGGTCTTCAGGGACTGCCAGATCGGGCCGTTCCAGCTTTCCTCGAGGGCCGCTTCGAGAGCGGCGGCGGGCTTGTACATGACCTCGTCGCGCTGCTGCGGGGCGAGGAACTGGAAGCCGACCGGCAGGCCGTCGTCGCTCAGGCCGGCCGGGATGCTCATTGCCGGCACGCCGGCGAGGTTGGCCGGAATGGTGGTGATGTCGATGGCGTACATGGCCATCGGGTCCTCGGTCTTCTCGCCGAACTTGAACGCGGTGACCGGGCTGGTCGGGCCGACGAGCACGTCGACCTTTTCGAAGGCCTTCTTGAAGTCGTCGATGATCAGGGTGCGGACTTTCTGCGCGGAGCCGTACCAGGCATCGTAGTAGCCGGCGGACAGGGCGTAGGTGCCGAGGATGATACGACGCTTGACTTCGTCGCCGAAGCCGGCCTCACGGGTGTAGGCCATCATGTTGGCGGCGGTCTGCGGAACGCCTGCCGGCGGCATGACGCGCAGGCCGTAGCGCATGCCATCGTAACGGGCCAGGTTGGAGCTGACCTCGGACGGCATGATGATGTAGTAGGCGCCGAGGGAGTACGGCAGGTGCGGCAGGGACACTTCGATGACCTCCGCGCCCATTTCCTCAAGCTTCTTGACGCCTTCGTTGAAGCGGGCCATGACGCCCGGCTGGAAGCCTTCGCCGCCGAGCTCCTTGATCAGGCCGACCTTGAGGCCCTTCAGATCGCGCTTCATGCCTTCGCGGGCTGCGGCGACCATCGGACGCGGGCCTTCCGGAATGGAGGTGGAATCGCGCTTGTCGTGTCCGCCGATCACTTCCTGCAGCAGGGCCGAGTCGAGCACCGTACGGGAGCACGGGCCGATCTGGTCGAGCGAGGAGGCCATGGCGATCGCGCCGAAACGGGAGACGCCGCCGTAGGTCGGCTTGACGCCGACGGTACCGGTCAGCGAGCCCGGCTGGCGGATGGAGCCGCCGGTGTCGGTACCCAGGGCGAGCGGAGCTTCGAATGCGGCCACTGCGGCTGCGGAACCGCCGCCGGAACCGCCCGGCACGCGCTCGGTATCCCACGGATTGTGGGTGGTCTGGTAGGCGGAGTGCTCGGTGGAGGAGCCTTGCGCGAATTCATCGAGGTTGGTCTTGCCCAACAGCGGCATGCCCGCGGCCTTGAGCTTCTCGATGACGGTGGCGTCGTACGGCGGCACCCAGCCTTCGAGGATCTTGGAGGCTGCGGTGGTTTCGATGCCCTTGGTGACGATCATGTCCTTGATGGCGATTGGCACGCCGGCGAGTTCCGGCATCTGCGCCTTGTCCTCATCGGACTTGGCGTCGAAGGCGTCGGCCTGTTCGAGGGCCTGGTCGGCGGAGACCTTTAGAAAGGCCTTGACGCTCGGTTCGGCGGATTCGATGACCGCAAGGTGGGCTTCGACCAGCTCACGGCTGGAAACTTCCTTGGCCTTGATCTTGGCCGCCATCTCGGCGGCGGAAAGCTTGACGAGTTCGGTGGTGCTCATATCACTCCTGTCCCAGAATGCGCGGTGCGACGAACATGCCGGCCTCGGAGACCGGGGCGCCTGCGGTGGCTTCGGCCTGGGTCAGCGGGGTCTCGGGGACGTCCGGACGCAGGTAGGCTTCCAGCGGGACCGGGTTCGCGGTCGGTTCCACGTCGTCGGTGGCGACTTCCTGGACCTTGTTGATGGATTCGGCGATGACGTTCAGATCGCCCTGCAGACGGGTGATTTCCTCGTCCGTGAGTGCGATTCGGGCCAGATCGCCCAAATGCACGATTTCTTCTTTGGTGAAAGTAGGCATGACCCTAACAGTAACGCGTCTGTGTGACGAGCGTGTGCCCTATTTCGTGCCCCGTTCGCAACCCGGCCGCGGACGTTGCCTTCCATTTCGCAACCCAATTGTTGGACACCTGGTCATCTTTCCGGTACAGCAACGTTCGACGGCTTTTCTTGCCGCGTGCCGATGGCGCGATCAGGCTTGCGGCGCGGCGTGCTGGGCGATCCAGGCGTGCATGGAGACCGCGGCGGCGGCGCCGGCGTTGATGGAACGGACCGAGCCGAATTGGGAGATGTAGACCACGTCATCGGCCAGTTCGAGCGCTTTTTCGGACAGGCCCGGGCCTTCCGCGCCGAAAAGCATGAGGCAGCGTTTGGGGAAATGGTAGGTTTCCATGGGCACCGCGCCGGGAATGATGTCGAGCGCGATGACGCGGGCGGCTTGCAGTTCTGCTATTTTCGCGTCCAAGGCTTCCAGTTGGGCCATGGTTTCGCTTGTGTTCGGGGCAGTGCCGGAAGCGCCGTCCGTCGCGGCTGCGGAGCCACGCATATGGAAGGCGATGGCGGCGGCTTGCGATTGGGCGGCGGCGATTTCGCCGGCGATGCGCAGTTTCCAGCATTCGACGAGTTCCGTTATGGATGGATGGTTTTCGACGTGCTGGTACAGCTCCGTCATGAGCGCGCCCTTGCGATTCCATTTGTGCGGGCCGACGATGTGCACGCGGCGCGCTTGGAATGCGTTGGCGGTGCGCACCATGGAGCCGATGTTGAAATCGTGGGTCCAGTTCTCCACGGCGACTTCGAAATCGTGGCGCCCGCGGGAGTCCAGGTCGGCTTTGATGGCCGCGACCGTCCAGTAGCGGTAGCGGTCGAGCACGTTGCGGCGGTCGCCTTCGTCGAGCAGGGTGGAGTCGAAGCGGATGTCGTAATTGGGGGATGACGCATCGTCCGGGCGTGGTTCGCCTGGATGGGTTTGCGACCACGGTCCTACGCCGACCTCGCGGAACGTCGGTTCGCCGGATGCCTGTGCGGCAACATCGATGGGATTGGGATCGTGCACGTTCTCCCCTTCATAGGAACAGCAATACAAATATGTCAAAGGCCCGCGCATCCGTATGCATCATCATGCTTGTCATCGCACATTCGACGACGTCAACGGCAGATATGTTTGCGGTCGGTCGGCGGGAAACTCGGTGTTCAGTGGAGTTCGGATTCCTTGAACACTTCGACGAACGGCAGTTCGGATTCCTCCGAAGTGACCGGGTTGATGACCTTGATGGTCGGGTCGACCATGTCGACACCGCCGATCAGCGAGGCAACGGCCAGCACTTTGGCGCCTTCGTTCTCCACCACGGAGAAGTCGAGGCTCAGCTCGTTGCCGTTGCGCAGGGTGACCAGCGATGAGGTCTGCACATACGATTTTTCAGACAGCCAGGAGTCGATCAGCACCACGCGTTTGCCGGCAATCGACGGACCCTTGATGGACGGATAGACGAAGTCCATGACGAAACCGTCCAAATCCTCACCACGGGAGGCGGCGGCCTGGATCATGGCGGAGACCAGCGGCACGGCCGCGGCGGTCAATGCGCCGACCGCGTCGAAATCGTCGACGGAATAGCCGGCTTCCTCCAACGTGTCGAGCAGGATATGGCCGACGATGGAGGCTCCACGATGGTCGAACAGCACGGAGGAGAGTTCCGAGAAAGGCTTGTCCTTCATTTCGGCCTGCAGCAGCGTCTTGAGCTGGTCGCGAGGTTCGAGCATGGCGAAATCGACGGTGGATTCCGTCGAAGCGGAAACAGACTGGCCCGCAGCGGAATCATGCGTCGGAACCGGTGTCGTCTTGCGGAAAGTGTTCTCTTCGGTCATGGTTCCAGCCTATCCTTTCGGCTCGTCATTCACCGTGCGGTATGGGTGATTTATGAGCGATAAACATGGTTATTCGGCGTTGGTCTCGGGAGCGGACAACTCGCGGATATCCCCTTTTTCGGGCGCGATCATGTCGACGGTGCCGATGACCTTGCTTTGGTCGACGCGTTGCAGTTTGCGCGCGGTGACCAGCACGCGCGATTCGAGCGACGCGGCGAACGAGTTGTATGCGCCGACCGTTTTGGTGATGGCGGAACCCAGTTTGGTGGCCCGCTCCCCCAATACTGCAAACCGTTCGTACAGCTCTCGGGACAGGTCGAACAGCATTTTCGCGTCATCGGTCAGGCTTTGCTGCTGCCATGCGTATGCCACGGATTTGAGCACCGCCCATAGGGTGATCGGCGAGGTCAGCGCGACTTTCTGCGCGAATGCGTCGTCCATCAGTGTCGGGTCGGTCTCCAACGCGGCCTGCAGCAACGATTCGTTGGGGATGAACGCGATCACGAAATCCGGAGCATCGCTGAACGCGTTCCAGTAGGCTTTGTCTCCCAGGGTCTTCACATGGTCTCGTACCGCTTTGGCATGGGAATGCAGCAGCTCGTTCTTGCGGGCCAGTTCCTCCGGTGAGGCGGTGTCTGGAATCTCGCATGCGCGCTGGTAGTCGGCGTATGGCGCTTTCGCGTCGATCGGAATGGTTTTGCCGCCCGGCATGTGGATGATCATATCCGGCCGTTGCGTATGTCCATCGGCGTCGGCGACCACAACCTGGGTGTCGAAATCGACATGTTCCAACAGACCCGCCGATTCCACGATGTTGCGCAGCTGCGCCTCGCCCCACGCGCCACGCACCTTGTTGTTGCGCAATGCCGATGATAGGGCGCTCGTCTCGCGATCCAATCGCGCCTGCTGTTCGCCAAGACCTTTGAGCTGTTCGCCGAGCGCTCCCATCTCATGTTTGCGGCCCTCTTCGATTTGCGCGACCTTCGTCTGCAGGGCGTCGAGGTTCTTCTGCACCGGAGCCAGTGCGGAGAGCACCTTGCTTTGCTCCTGCAGTTTCCGTTCGCTTTCGGCTTGACGACGGTTCGCTTCTTCGGCGGCACGCTGCCGTTCACGTTCCACGCGCATTTCCTCGGCACGCTGGGCCTGAGCCAATTGCGATTTGAGATACGTCAGCTGTTGGCTGAATCCTTCCGCCTGCGTACGGTATTGCACAACAGCCGCGTTGAGATTGCTGATGTCCTGTTTGTCCGCCTCGATCTGCGCCTTCGCCTCGTTCAGGTCGGATTCCTTCGCGCCACGGGCCATATCCTGCCCTTTGGCACGGCCCGCGAAGAAGCCCGCAGCCGCTCCGAGCGCGGCCACGATCACCAGCAATATCACTACAAACACAGGATTATCGAACATACGTTCGATGGTATCACGTCGTCAGGAACACATCAATCCACGCATCCACATTCATTCGCAAGACCGACCGCATGCCACACAACCGTGCACTATGCTGAAATCAGCCGAACGCGAAATGCATCAGCCCAACACGAAGGGACATTATGGGATTCGATCTGTTTTTGGCGGCCGTGTCGATTGTGGCCGCAGCCATCGCCACCTGGGCGTTGTTGCGGCTGTTTCCAAGCTCGGACGCACGCCAGGCGATTCCGCTGCGGACGGACGGCGGATTTGCCGACCCATCCCACACAACCGACGGTGGAGTGACGATAGACGGCAAAGTGACGGCAGACGGCGAATCGGCATCCGACATCGACGGACAACCCACCGACCACCTCGGCAAGCGCCTCGTCATCGCGCTTATCCTGACCATTCCAACGTTCGTCATCACATTACTGGCGCTGGCCAAAATCGCCATGCCGGGCTGGCTGACGAATCCGTGGCCGCACGCCATCGTCATCACGCCGGTCATGTTCTATTGCGCGGCGCCGATTCACCACCGCGGACTGCCCGCATTGCAGCGGCGACGTCCGAACGGCGATTCGCTGGTTTCGCTTGGCATGGCGATTGTTTACGCGTACAGCCTGCTGCTGTGCGTGGTGTCGTGGATTTTCCCGGCCGGCTCGCGCGATCCGTATTTCGCGTTCGTCGGCGTGGTCGCGACGCTTTCGCTGGCTGGCACGCTTGTCCGGCAACACGCGATGACCGCGCAGCAGACGGCAGAAACAGAAAAGGCGCAATCGGCACAGTCAACAGAATCAACAGAATCGGCGCGATCTCAAGCGAAATCCCCTGAGCCAACGCAAGAAAAAAGCGCGGAAGAATTGCTCTTCCGCGCTGTGGTAGGTCATGCGATCCGCGCACGTGTGCTGCAGATCACCACGTCGGTGACGATGGTGGTCGCGGTGTGGACGTGCGCGTTGTGGCTGGCGTTCGGCATGCAACCGAAGCTGGCGATCGCCATACTGCTCGGTTCGACCGTGCTGTCGGTCGCAGGCCTGGTATTGCAGGCTTACGACCGACAGGTAACCAATCGATAATCGTCACTCAGCCGGGTTCGGGACGTCGGCGGAATCGTCCGTCTTCCCCTCGCCCATATCCTCCAGCTGGTCCGCGGCCCACGCGGACAGCTCCAGGTGGTCGCCGCCGGTCTGGTCCACCAGCACGGTGTCGCCGTCGTGCACTTCGCCGGCCAGCAGCATGCGGGCAAGCTGGTCGCCGACTTCGGTCTGCACCAGGCGACGCAGCGGACGTGCGCCGTACGCCGGATCGTAACCGGTGTTGGCAAGCCATTCGCGCGCCGAATCGGTCACGTCGAGCGTGATGCGGCGGTCGGTCAGACGTGCGGACACCTGCGCGACCTGAATGTCCACGATGCCGCCGAGCTCCTCGCGGGTCAGCGGGTGGAACATGACCAGTTCGTCCAGACGGTTGATGAATTCCGGCTTGAACTGCATGTGCACGGCGTCCATCACGGCCTTCTTCTTGGCGTCCGCGTCCATGTCGGGATTGACGAGGAACTGCGAGCCCAAGTTGGAGGTCATGATCAGAATCGTGTTCTTGAAGTCCACGGTCCTGCCCTGGCCGTCGGTCAGGCGACCGTCGTCAAGCACCTGCAGCAGCACGTCGAAGACTTCCGGATTGGCCTTCTCCACCTCGTCGAACAGCACCACCGAATACGGACGGCGACGCACGGCTTCGGTAAGCTGGCCACCCTCTTCGTAGCCGATGTAGCCCGGCGCGGCGCCGATCAGGCGGGACACGGAGGCCTTCTCCATGTATTCGCTCATGTCGATGCGCACCATGGCCTTCTCGTCATCGAATAGGAAGTCGGCGAGCGCCTTGGCCAGTTCGGTCTTGCCCACGCCGGTGGGGCCGAGGAACAGGAACGATCCGGTCGGACGGTTCGGGTCGGAGATGCCGGCACGCGAGCGACGCACGGCGTCGGAAACCGCTTGGATGGCTTCCTTCTGGCCGATCACGCGCTTGCCGAGGTACTCCTCCATGTGCAGGAGCTTCTCGTTTTCGCCCTGCATAAGACGGCCCACGGGGATGCCGGTCCAGTCGGAGACGATTTCGGCGATGGAGTCGGCGTCGACGCGGTCGGGGACCATCGGCACGTCGGCGTTGGCATTGTCGGCTCCGCCCGATTCCGCCTCGTTCTTCTCGGCTTGGGCGATTTCCTTCTGGATGGCCGGGATTTCGCCGTAGTTGATGGCTGACGATTTCGCCAGGTCGCCTTCGCGCTCGTACTTTTCGGCTTGCGTACGCAGCTCGTCGAGCTTCTTGCGCAGGTCGCCGATACGGTTGTGGCCGTTCTTTTCGGCGTCCCAACGCGCTTTCAGCCCGTTGAGCTTTTCGCTTTTGTCGGCGATTTCCTGGTTCAAATCGGCGAGACGGTCCTTGGCGCTGTCGTCCAGTTCCGCTTCGGCCTTTTCCGCGGCCTTGTCGTTCTTCGGATTGCCCAGCAGGTACGACTTCTCCATCTTGAGACGGTCCACCTGGCGGCGCAGTTCGTCGATTTCCTCAGGCGAGGAGTCGAGTTCCATGCGCAGGTGCGCTGCGGCCTCGTCCACCAGATCGATGGCCTTGTCCGGCAGCTGGCGTCCGGAAATGTAGCGGTTCGACAGGGTTGCCGCCGCGACCAGCGCGTCGTCGCCGATGGTCACCTTGTGGTGGGCCTCATACTTCGGCGCGATGCCGCGCAGGATGGCGACGGTGTCCTCCACGCTCGGCTCGCCGACGAACACCTGCTGGAAACGACGTTCGAGCGCCGGATCCTTTTCGATGTTCTCACGGTATTCGTCCAGTGTGGTGGCGCCAATCAGGCGCAGTTCGCCACGGGCCAGCATGGGCTTGAGCATATTGCCCGCGTCCATGGAGCCTTCGGCCGCGCCCGCGCCGACGATGGTGTGGATCTCGTCGATGAAGGTGATGATCTGCCCGTCGGCCTTCTTGATCTCCTCAAGCACGCTCTTCAGACGTTCCTCGAATTCGCCACGGTACTTGGAACCGGCCACCATGGAGCCCAGGTCAAGCGAGATAAGCTTCTTGTTCTGCAGGGTGGTCGGCACGTCGCCGGCGACGATGCGCTGCGCCAGGCCTTCGACGACGGCGGTTTTGCCGACGCCAGGCTCGCCGATCAGCACAGGATTGTTCTTGGTACGGCGGGACAGGATCTGGATGACGCGGCGGATTTCCTGGTCGCGGCCGATCACCGGGTCGAGCTTGCCTTCCTTCGCGGCGGCCGTCAAATCGGTGGAGTACTTCTCCAAAGCTTTATACGAGCCTTCCGCGTCGGCGCTGGTCACCTTGCGGTCGCTGCCGCGCGCGGCGGTCAGGGCGTTACGCAGCTTATCCGCGGTAAGACCGTTCTTTTCCAAGATGTCCGCACTTTGATTAGGTTTCGCGGCCGCGATTGCGACCAGCATGAGGTCGACGGTGACGTACTCGTCTCCCCTCCGTTGCATTTCTTTTTCGGCTTGCGATAGCACCGCCGACAGCTGCCTGCTGACGTCCGGCTGCGTTGTGGTCGATCCGCTGGCGCTCGGCAGCGATTGCATCGCCTGATGCACTTCGGCGCTCACGTTTTGCGCGTTGCCGCCTGCCGCTTCGATGAGCGCGCGGGCCATGCTGTTTTCCTGACGCAGCATCGCGTCCAGCAGGTGCAGGGTGTCTACCTGCGGATTGCCCAGCGCCGCCGCGTTCTGAACGGCGTCCGAAAGCGCTTCCTGCGCCATCTGCGTGAACTTCTGTTCCATATCATCCTCCATGGTTCGCGCCCGGCCGCCCGGCCTTCGCTACCGGACCGGCGTTCGGACGCATATGTCGTTGTCTGATATGCTCAACCGACTTCATCGCCATTATATTCCCAAAACTTGAGTCCCACACACTCAACTTTTTGCGTTTCTCAAAACCGTCTTTCGACACAGGACGGCAGTCACCGACAATCACCAGCGCTCACCGGCAATCGCAATACATACGAAAAAGGCGGGCAGCAACGTAACGAAATCACGAAACGTTGCAAACCCGCCTAATCCAAAGTCCGCCAGCAAGCCGAAAATCAGCCGCGCACCACCACGTTGCGCAGATCGCCGATGCCCTCGACGTGCACGATCGCCTCGTCACCCGGATCCAGATGACCCGACGCGTTCGGCGTACCCGTCATAATCACATCGCCCGGCAGCAGCGTGGTGAAACTCGTAATCGCCGCGATCTGCTCAGGAATGCCGTGAATCAGATTCGCCGTGGTACCCGACGCCATCGGCACATCCTCACCGTTGAGCGTGAAGGAAATCTTCGCATCCTTCCAATCCACATCGTCACGCGTCACAATCCACGGACCCAACGGGCACGCCGTATCAAAACCCTTCGCACGCGTCCACGTCGGATCAAGACCCTGCAGATCACGCAACGTCACATCATTCACGCACGTGAAACCCAGCACATAATCCATGGCCTGCTCCACCGGCACATTCTTGGCGATACGACCCATCACCACAGCCAACTCCGGCTCGAAATTCATATCATTCGAACACAGCGGAATCACAATCGGATCATCCGGACCAATCACCGACGTGCTCGGCTTGGTGAAAATCACCATATCCTCCGGCGCATGCTTGATATCGGAATGACCGGCCTCATGCATGAACTGCGCATGCGCCTCATAATTCTTCGCCAAACCGTACACCTTCGACGGAATCACCGGAGCCAGCAGACGAATGCCGTCACCATCCACCGGATAGCGCTCGCCGGTCGGCTCGACGGCCTGGCCGGACAGCGGATAGCCGTTCAAGGCCACGAGATAGTCCTTGCCGTCGTTCTTGTCGGTCTGAACGAAGGCGTACTGCGGTACATCATTATGCGTAAAACGTGCGATTCTCATACCCGCAAGTCTACCCGCTCGCCACGCCCGCCGTTCTCGACATGCGTCGCTTTGCGGATGATGCCGATTGCTCGCATTTTTTACGATTTTTGCGATTATTTGCGATGCAGTTCCGCCCGCAACGCCGCCACCTCGCGTTCCAGCTCGTCGATGCGGCGCACCTGCTGGGCGATGAGCAGGTCGCGCACGTCACCTCCCGACAGAATCGGGACTTCGGCTGCGTTGCGCGGCGCGGGCAGCGTCGCATTGCTTTGCGTTTCCGTCGTTTGCGTTGGCTGCACCGGCTGCGATACCGCAGATCGAGCAACCTCCGCAGATTCCGCCGACGGCGCCACATCCGCCGACGCCGATGGCACCACTCCACCATTCCCATCAACCGATACCAGCCGGTCCGTGCCCATACGGCAGGCAATCTTGCGCCAGCGCGCGAAACAACGTTCGATGCGCTTATAGCCGATCAGCGATGGGTCGAGTCCGGCTTCGCGGAACAGTTCGACCGGCGATTCGCCCGCATGGTACCGGCGCATGCAGTTGTGTTTGAACGATTCCGTGTAGGTGATGCGTCGCGACGTCGCTTCGGCCACCACCGGCAGCGAGCGCAGATATTCGACTTCTTCCGGACTGAACGCTCCCCCACCGTTGCACATGATGTTCCCTTTCGGCTTGGCGTGCGGCGGCTCCCTTCCACCGCACGGCAGTCGAATGGCCTCCGTCATGCCATTCCCCTGTTCGGCTTGCGATTCGGTTTGCGATGCGCGCTTGCGATACGTGTTTGCGATGCAAGGCCGCAATCCGATTCGTTGTTCGCTTCGTGTTCCATCATACCGGTACGAATGGCGTTTTTCCAACCATTTCAGGCGATACTAAACCCTAAATCACCAGTATTCGTCACAACAAAAGCGGGTGAACCGTTGATCGCTCAACGACTCACCCGCCCGAACAAGCCCCGTTGCCTGTCTGCTGGCCCGCTCAGACCGCCATCGGCGTATCGGATTCGCGGAAGCGCAGCACGAGCGCCAGTCCGGCTCCGGCCATTACCAGGGCCGCGATGGTGAACAACGCGGTGCCCATTGCGCCGGTGAGCGGCAGCTGCGTGACGTTCTTCACGTTCTTGACCTGGATTGCCTTGTCGGACATGCCCTCGTCAAGCCTGCTTGCCAGACCGAGGTTGTTGGCGCCGACCAGCTTGAAGGTCGACTTGCCGGTTTCCTGGTTCACAGCTAGTTCGACGGTGAAGATCGGCATAAAGTTCTTCGCATAGCCGCTCGCGAATCCGGTTTCCTTCAGCGTGTACTTGCCGGACTTCAAGCCCATGATTTTCACGTCGCCGGTGGTGGTTTCCACATCCGCGACAGCGCCGTTCTCGTTCGCTTCGGCAAGGCGGTATTCGCCATCCACAATCTTGATGAACTTGAGCGGGGTCTGCGAAACCTCGGTTCCCTCGAACACGTGGAACTTCGCTCCTGCGAGACCATTGGCATCGCTTCCGACACCGTACTTGTGGAAGGAGAAGCCCCCGGTATAGGAGTCGAATTCGACCGGCGTATTCCACACCTCGGTGTCACGGGACACGGCCGCCTTGTTGGTAACCTTGTTGCCCATGTCGATGATGTCCTTGTTGACCACGGCGGTGTAGGTGATGACCAGCTGGCCGCTCTTGTTGGCCAAGTCGAATTCCAGCACGGTGGTGGTCTTGCCGTCGGCCCCAACGGTCGGAACGGTCACGTAGGTGAACGGCATATTCGTTTCCGTGCCATCCGCGGCTCGAACAACGGCCTTGAAGTCCTTGTTGACCGTCAGGCCCTTGGATGCCACGTCCTTCACGAAGTACGGATACTTGTCGTAGCCTTCGGCCGCGTTCGGAATATCCAGCGTGATGGTGTAGGCGACGGTCTGCCCAATGCTCACGCCTTCAGTGGTGGTAATCGTATCGGCCGTCTTGCCCGGCTGGTCGGGCTCGTTCTCGTTCTTGGCCACAAACATGCCGACAGCGTTGATCTTGCCCTGGCCGGTTGCCGGATCGCCCTTCACTTTGAATGTGGCGGCCACGCCGTTCAGCGTGGTGGCGACGATGGCGTTGGTGCCTCGGCCACCCTCTCCATCCACATCGGTGATGAGATACCAGCCTTCTTCAAGCGAACCGATGGCAGCCGTACCGCCGTTGCCTGCAACGGTTTTGTCGGCGACGACGCCATCGCCAACCGCCAACGAGGCCGCGAATGTGCGGAACCAGGCGGCGTCGTTATCGCCGGTCTTGGTTGCGGCGAACGCGGCCGGATTGCTGTCATATTCGGAGGGCATGCTGACAACGGGGTCCATGTTGTTGTTGGCGGCGGCCACCGCGTCGGTCACAGCAGTCACCCAATCGGCGTCGGTGTCGACCTGCACGGCGTCGCCGTCCACCGTCAGCGAGGCGAACTTGTACGCGGAGTAGGTGTGCCCCTTCTGCGAATGCCGCACTTCGATCGATGCGCTGCCGGCCGCGTACGCTCCGGCCGTGCCGAACGCCATACCGCCCAGCAACGTTGCTGCCGCGGCGATTACTGCACAAAGCCTTCTCGTCTTCATGATGAGAGACCTCTCTTCCTTGGTTTGGTCGGCCTTGTTACCGCAGCCGATTGGTTGGTTTTATGGGAAGTTTCGTAAGTTGTGTTGCTCTTTAGTTGTGATTGAAAAATTGCGATTGCCGGATTGCGATCAGAGAATTGCGATTGCCGTCCGGCAGTTCCGTCACGGCCGTCCGCGCCCGATCAAAGCCAGTCCGACGATGCCCGCAAGCAGCAGCACCAGTGCCGTGACGCCGGCCACGACCAGCCAGGTCCGTCCTTCCGATGCGCCGGACAGCGGCAGCACGGCCACCGTCTCTTTCACGTTGGTGAACGAGGCTTCGTAGGTGGCGGTCTGTCCCTTGTCGAACGCGCTCCACATGTCGGCTCTGGTGATGCTGATCGGCACTGAGGTGACGTTGCCTTTCGCGTGATAGCCGGCGATGTTGCCTTCCGTGACGGTGTAGTCGCCTGCCATCACGCCACGGAATGTGTACTGCCATTCGCCGGTAGGCAGCTCGTCATCTTCGGAAAGGTCTTTGCCCAGCTTCGATGCGCCGCCCTGCATGAAATCGATGCGCAATGTGGCTCCGCTCGCCGGCATTCCGCCTTCCCAATGCTTCGTCACGACCACGTTGGCGGACGGCACCTGCAATACGGGATGCTGGTAGGCCGCGCAGGCGGACTGCTTGTCGAAGGTGTAACAGACCTGCGCCGACGCGTTCGATCGGAAGCCCGGCTTTCCTGCGGAAGTCGTGCCGGTGCCCGCGTCGCCGGTCGCGTCGTAGTTGATGCCGCCGTCGACCATATTGACCCGCGCGTAGGCGCTGTCGGTTGGCACTATGCCGTACGAGAGCGTGTAGGTCGCGTTGTGCAGCAGCTGGTAATCGCCGGCGAATTCGACGCGGATCTTGCCGTTGCCGGCGTCGCTGTACCACAATGTGTAATCACGTTCCAGCACTGGAGGCGTAGCCCCCGAAGACAGATTCGTCACGTTGAGCGTCACGCCGCCGGTCACCCGGTAGTAGGTCGCTCCGCCGAAGTTCCGCATGCTGGCCATGTTCCAGACAACGCCATCGACCTGCGCGTATTCGGACAGCTCGTCGACGATCGAGACGCCGCTGTAGGCGCTTCCCGTGATGATCTCCTTCTGGATGTCGTCGAAGATCTTCGTCAGGTCGTCAGCGCTGTTGGTGGCCTTGTAGTAGCCGAGGTTGCTGCCCGTACCCCAATTGGTTTTGTTGTACGCGGTGGCGTTCGGATAGTTGCTGGACACGGCGTGCATGAACTGGTTGGCTTGGTCGTTCTCCCTGTTACCGAACGATTGCTGCTCCGGATTGGCGCCTTCGAAGATGCCGATGCTGTAGATGAGCGTGCCGGCCGATTTCATGGCGAGCGCGGTTGTCACGGCGTCATTGGCGACTCTCGTGCTAAAAGTGTTTTGCGTGGTCGGCACACCGTCCGCGAAGAAAATGACGACTTTCTTCGCGCCTGGCCTTGCCCGCAGCAATGCCGTCTGCGCGGCGGCCATGCCTTTGTCCGCAGGGGTCGCGCCATTGGCGGACAGCCTGCTCACCGATGATTTCAGAGCGGCGGTATCGCTGGTCAGGGAACTCACCACGCCGGATGTCTGCCCGAATTGAGCGATGGCGATTCGCACTTTGCTGTTTTCGTCCTGGATGGTGTCGTTGGTGGTCTCGGTGGCGTCGATGAAGCTGGTCGCCGCTTCTTTCAGCGCCGTCAACCGCTTCGGATTCGATTTGTTGCATCTTCTTTGGCTTCCGTCCATGCAGTAGTTCATCGATCCGGACGTGTCCAGTACGAGCACCACTTCGATTTTCTCCGTGGTCTCATGGCTTTCGCGGGTATCCTTGCCCACCACGTTGAGGTTCAGCGTGTATTTGCCGCCGTTGTTGTATGTGATGCTTTTCGTGTGGTCCGGCTGCGGCACGGCGACGTTACGCGCGGCACGCATCACGGTTTTGCGATTGAAGGTGAAGCGATCGCGCATGATGTGTTCGTCGGCGTCGGTATCGTCTTTGGCAGCATCATTCTTGTCGTTATCGTTGCCGTTTTGAGCCGACGCGGCATCCTTGTCGGCGTCATTCTTACCGTTCTTGTCGGCATCGTCGGCATCTTCAGCAGTGTTGCCATCGTTGTCAGCATCGTCCGCATCGCCGGTTTTGCCGTCATCGGCTGTCGCGCCCGCATCGCCATTCGCCACAGCATCCGTGCGATTTTCGCCGGCATGGTCGTTTCAATCGCCGTCTTGAGCCGGTGCAGCACCATTTGCAGGTACGTCAGCGTTCTCAGCCGTCGGCTGCCTAACCGCCTGCCGTTCCTGCTCCTTCTGCTCATTCGGCTGTTCCGTCTTATCGCACGGCTGCCGCTGTTCCGGCATCGCCTCCGACGGTTGTTCCGGTTGCGATTGCGACTGCAGTTGCGATTGCGCTTGTTCGTTCGATGGCTGCTGCGATTCGCCGTCGTCCGTAAGGCATTGTGCGTCGTCATCGTCCGTTGCGGACTGTCCGGCAACATCTTGCCCGGCAATGTCGGCAACGTCCGATCCGACTGCGTTTTCAGCATCGGATTGTTGTGTCGATTCCGGCTGGCTCGCTGCGGATTCGGCGGCCACGTTGCCGCCATCCGTCACCGTTTCGTCGGCGAACGCGGTCGCGCCGGCTCCCGTGGTGCCGGCCAGCATCGCAATCGTGACAAGCAATGCGGTGAATTTTCCCATCCGCGCGCCACACCGGCTTATGAAGCCGGCAAGCGGGTCCTTCATCCACTTCATGACATGTCCATCTCTCATGGCGCTGCGGCGAATTGCCTATGCGCCTCCATGCCTTGAACCTTATGGATGAACGTTTTGAAACCCGTCCCCTCCATTGATGGGTTCGGGGAACGTACGGACCCGCGAAAATCGCGGCCTTCCCCCTTATCCTTTACGCGGCCAGGCGGAAGCGTGCCGCATGATTCGGTGTCGGGGCCGCATCGACCGCACGACCATGCAGCACAACAGCATGCCGCCCATCGTGCAAACGATGGTCATGGCGAGCGCGCCCAGTTCGGTCGCACGTTCGTCGCGCACGTCGGCCGGATCTGGCGCGGGCAGCGGTATTGCGACGCGATGCCCGGAGACTAGCAGCCGATGCGTGTTGATGCCGTATGGCGTGCAGGTCATCAACGTCAGCCGGTCTTCACCGGGCACGATTTTCAACCGTGAGACGTCGTCCGGTTCGATCACGCTGATTCGGTCCACTTCGTATCCCAGCGTCTCGTCCATCACTTTGATGTACATGAAATCGCCGTCGTGCAGTTCGTCGAGCCGTGTGAACATCAACGATTTGACCAGGCCGCGATGCCCGGTGACCACCGTATGCGAGTCAGTGCCGCCGACCGGCAGGCTGGTGCCGTACAGATGCCCTGCGCCGACGGCGAGCACCGGTTCGGACGTACCATGCCGAATCGGCAGTTCCACGCCGATTTTGGGCACCAATACCGTGCCCATGATGCCTGCGCCGGAATCCAGCAGGCCCTGATAGTTCGCGTCCGTGTCCGCAGCGGAAAGCCCGGAACCGCCGGAAGGCGCCGAATCGTCGGCGACATCAGCATCTCCGGCAGTGCCAGCCGGTCTGGTAGTGAACGGATCGGCCGCCTCGCCCAATACCGGCTGTCCTTCCACGGCAAGCCGCCGATTGTATGCGCGCGCCCGTTCCAACTCCTCCATCGCCATCGGATACGGCCATCCGGCAACCGTGCGAGCCGCCGAATCGGATGTCTCGGCCAAGCGCCGCGCGGAATGCGCCTGCATGGCGAACGGCAACGACGCGACCACCACCGCGCCCACGATCAGCAGCACGGACACGCACCGCACCAATATGAAACGAATCCGCCGCAGCCTGCGCGCGCGAACCACATCGGCAATGTCAATCGCCTCGTAAAACGACGGCGTTCCAGCGAACGTTCCAGCAGACGTTCCAGCGAACGCAACAGTTCCGGCATGACCACTGTCGGCAGCTGCACCGGCATCAGATCCGACTCCGGCGCCATTGCCGATGCCATCGTTATCGTCACCGGCATCATAGGAATCAGCCGAGGCGCCCGCCACGGCACCGAACAGCCGCATGGGCGAACGCAGCACCGTATGCGCATGCACGTAGGAATCCGTCCTGCGGGCGAGCAGACGGACGGGTTTACTCATCAATCGAGAGGCAGACCAAAACATGGGTTTCTCCTTCGAACACACCCATGTTCACACCCGCCATACGAAAGCCCTTGCCCCCTATAGGAGGGCTTACCCCTAGAAAGACAACGGTTTCAGGCACGAAACCGGCAATTTTGGCACCAAACCGCGCAGCACCCCACCTACCGGCGGAACGCAGCTCAGACAAGCCGTTTTTCAGAGGAATGCAAGTCAGACGAATGCAATCCAGGCGGACGAGCCCCGCAAATCCTTAAAAAAACAGAAAAAGTCAAAGAAAGCGCTCAGATGAACGCACGCTCACCGAAAATCGCAGTGCCGACGCGCACGATGGTGGAACCTTCGGCGATGGCCAGTTCCATGTCGCCGGTCATGCCCATCGACAGTTCCCGGCAACGGTCCGTGCCCGGTTCGCCGGATGCGAGGATGAGGTCGCGGGTCTTGCGCAGGTGCGAGAAACCGCGGCGAATCACCGTTTCGTCGTGCACATGCGCGCCGATCGTCATCAGTCCCTGCAATTCGATGCCGTCCAACGTGCCGATTTTCTGCGCGATGCGGATGGCGTGCGCCGGATCGCAACCGGATTTCGATTCCTCGCCGGATTCGTTGACTTCCAGCAACACGCCGACAGTAATACCGCGAGCCACGGCTCTACGTGAAATTTTTTCTGCCAAATCGATTGAATCGACCGATTCGATAGTGTCGACCACCGGCAGCACTTTGCCGATTTTATTGCTTTGCAGCTGGCCGATCAGGTGGAATGGAATATGCTCCGCCGCAGCATCCGGCGCGGCGCCTGCGACGCCCAGCGAAAACCCGCGTTCCGCGCATCGCCGTGCCAGCCCTTCGGCCTTCGCCGTCACTTCCTGCGGACGGTTCTCGCCGATCATGCGCACGCCGGCATCAATCGCAACCATGATTTCGCCGATGTCGCGCGTCTTCGTGGCGGCCAGCAGGCGCACGGAGCCGGCTTCGCGTCCGGCTTGTTCCTCAGCTGCCGCGATGCGGTCGAGCACACGATGCACGCCGTCCGTGATCTCACATGCGCGCGCATCGTCGATCACCTCGTTGGCGAGGTTCTTGTGATCCATGTATGCAGTCATCGTCCACCTCTCGCAAGTTCATTCGACCGCCGGTCCGCGGCCGGCACCACCGTTTCCGGCATGTCGGCTGATATTTCGATACCAGTGTTACCAGAAAACCGCCGACAACGTATAAAGAAGCCCGCGCGATGACCTGAAGTGAAGCGATAAAGCGGTCATAAATTCGCGCGGGCTATAAAACCAGACGGCAGTAGAAGGGGGACTTCAAAGACTCCGTCTACGCATTTAATGTATCAGATAAATGCGCGCGAACCGCCGGAAAAAACCAATAAATCTGAAAACTTTTTTCAGATTTTATCCCCCTTGCGCAGCCCCTCCACCAAACGCTCCAATTTATCGACGCGATCGCTCAACACCATCACCTGGCATACCAGCGATTGAATCTTGCCCAACGGCACTTCCGACATCGCATTGTGGCTGTCCACAGCCGTATCATGCGGTTCCGGCTCTTCGGCCGCCTTGCGCATGATGTCCTCGTCGCGCTTCCAGCGTGCGATATTGCGTTCGATGCGCTTGTGCCCGATGACCGATGGGCTCAATCCCGCGGAAATGAAGATCGCAGTTGGCTTCTCCCCCTGCAGATACCGCCTCATGCAGTCGATTTGGAATTCCCTCGCATACGTGATTCTGCTGTCCGTCACCGCGTCGATCGACGGCAATGTACGCAGGTATTCGATTTCCGCTCTGCTGAACTGTCGCTTCGTCATATTCGCCCCTTGTAAATCCCCTTTTGACCGGCCATACCGATAACGCATAGACCGAATTGCCGAAATCACCACCCAGAATACCGGATGACGCACACCACCTTACGCACACCCCAAACGAAACGCGCGGCCCGTATCACCATGCGCTAAATATCCTTCTCACACTGTGAGATATCTCACAGCGACGGCACGTTTTCGGAGCACGCTGCAACCTCGGCATGGCACGTCACGGCACGTCCAGCAACGCATTCCACAATCGCGTCCCACGAAACCCGCCGTTCCGGCCGCCGATGCAGGTACAGTTGCAAGCATCGGCGCAACCGGTCTCTGCATCGGCAACACCGAACCGCCCGCCAACGACAGGAAGGAACCCCGTGCCAGGTCGTTTCGCCCCCACCCCATCAGGCCGCATGCACATCGGCAACATCTATGCGATGCTCGGAGCATGGCTGTCCGCGCGCAGCCGCGGCGACGGCATGCTGCTGCGCATCGAAGACATCGACGAACCGCGCGTGGTGCCCGGCGCGGCCGAACTGATGATGGACGATCTGCATTGGCTTAGCTTGGATTGGGACGGCGATCCGGTGTTCCAATCCGCTCGGCACGACCTGTACCGTGAGGCGCTGCATTGCTTGGAAAACCTGACGATTGACGACGCATACGATTCGCCGTTTGACGAGCGCAACGACCACACCCCCGCAGTCGGCAGCGCAGCCAACAACGCAATCGCTGGCACAACCCCGCTGATTTACCCTTGCTTCTGCTCGCGCGCCGACATCCGCGCAGCCTCCGCACCGCAGGAAGGCGACCGTTTCATGGTGTATCCCGGCACGTGCCGCCGGCTTATCGCCAGCAATCCGGATACCGTCCGGCGGCGGCTGGACAACGGCGACCGCCATTCGCTACGCATCGCCATGCCCGCCGACACAAACCCGCACGCAACCGTCCAATTCGATGACGCAGTGTTCGGCCATCAGGAATTCAATCTGGCGCACGACGTCGGCGACACCATCGTGCGCCGCGCCGACGGCCTGTTCTCCTACCAGCTGGTGGTGGTCGTGGACGATCTTGACATGGGCGTCGACGACATCGTGCGCGGCCGCGACCTGCTCCGGTCGAACGCCTTGCAAATCGCCATTCGCCAAGCGCTTATCAAGGCGGGATTCCGCAAGGCGAAAACGCAGGCCTCTGCACCATCGCAGCACGCACCACAATCGCAATACACCCCATATAACCCCGAAAACCCACGGTACGCGCATCTGCCGCTTATCGACAACGCGGCCGGCCGCAGGCTCGCCAAACGCGAGCGCTCTTTGGATATGGGGGCGCTGCGCGCGCATGGCGTCACCGCGGAGCAGGTTGTCGGCTATTGCGCGTGGCTGCTTGGTTTGCAGGGCGATTCCGCGCATACCAGTCCGCAGCCGATGAGCGCCGTCGAGGCGTTGCAGGAGTTCGATTGGGGTAAGGTACGGGCCGATACGGCCGACCGCAGTATCAGCCAAGACGATTTCGACGCGTATTTCGGCTTGTGACAACGGCTGGCCGGGTCTCGCCGAATTGCCGAGACGACCCGGTCAGTCCGGAAAACAGCAGAAAGCAGCAGAAAATAACGGGAAGCAGTCGACGTTCAGCCGATCCACAGCTCCGAGTCAAGCGGATATTCGTTGACCTTGCAGCCGTCCAAATGCATGGATTGCTCCTGCATCAGCGGCGCCAACTGGCCTTCGCCGGCACAGGTCGTTTCGTTGTCGATGTGCCCCAGCCGGTGTCCGACCTCATGGTTGATCACCATCGTGCGGTATCGCGCCAGGTTGCCGCCGGCGGCGAGCCATTGTTGCGTGCCGCCGTTCCAACGGTCGTCGTTGACGATCACGTTGTTGTCGACCCTGCAGCTGTATTCCACCGAGCATGATGGCGAGAACGACGTCATTTCCGACGCTTGGGACAGCACGAGATTGAAATCGCAGTTGCCGTCCGTGGATTGGTCGAATATGGCTCCGGCGCGTGGCCATCCGTGTTCGTCGTTGAGGATGCGGAACGCCGCGTTGCCGAATTCGTCGGCCGAACCGACGTTTCCTTTGGTTGCGATGCAGTAATGGTATTGCGTCACCGGTTTGCCGCTGTTTTGCGCGGTTTCCTGCGCTTTGTTCAGAATCGCGGTTTTCTCGTCGTCGCCCAGTGCCGCCGATTGCGCGCTCACCGCTTTGGCGATGGCCTGCTCTTCCTGCGATTGTTTGGTTTCCGGTTTAGTTTTTTTGGCCGTCTTATGCTGATTGGTTTTGGCTGTTTTCTTGGCTGGCTTCTTGGCCGACGTCGAATGCGTGGCTTGTGCCGTCGTCTGCGTGTTCGGCGTCATGCGGACCAGCAGTGCGTGCACGCTGCAGGACGTCATCGATGCGATCAGCAGGAACAGCACGAGCACCAGCACGGCGGCCCTGCGGATGCGAAACGCCTCAAGCCGTTCCCGTTGGCCCATTGTGGCGTCGGCTTTCGGATCGAGCGCACGTATGATACGACGAATCCGCTTCAATCCAGCCTCCCGATATGGTGATGTTTCTCTCTTCGGCAACAGTACCAGTCTCAGTCAACATGCCGAAGCCGCCGACCGCCATGCATACCACCTATGCGTAAGGCCCGCGATTCCGGAGGGAATCACGGGCCTTACCAGCATGCCAGACGAATGCCGGCAATCGTCAAAGTAACGCTCAGGCGAACAGCACCTTGAACAGGAACGCGCCGACGATAGCGCCTGCGATCGGGGCCACGACCGGAATCCAGGCCTCGCCCCAGCGGGAATCGCCCTTGTTCGGAATCGGCAGGATGGCGTGCAGGAGGCGCGGCATGAGGTCGCGGGCAGGGTTCAGACCAGGGCCGGTCGGGCCGCCCATGGAGGTCACGAGGCCCCACACGATGAAGCCGACGACGATGGATGCGGCGGCCGGGTTCGCCTTGCCCCACGGCAGGGACAGGCAGCACAGGGCGCCGAGCACCAGCATGAAGGTGCCGAAGAACTCGTTGAGGAAGTAGTTCACGCGGTCGTTGTGCGCGTCGGTGGTGCAGAAGGTGCCGAGGATGGCTTCGGCATCGTCGGTGTCCTTGTAGTGCGGCAGGTAGGTGACGTACACGATGAGCTGGCCCGCCACTGCGCCGAGCAGCTGGGCGATGATGTACGGCAGGACCTCGTTCCACGGGAACATGCCGTTGACGGCCTGCGCGAGGGTCATGGCCGGGTTGATGTGGGCGCCGGAGACGCCGCCGAACATCAGGACCGGGAACATGACGCCGAAGCCGTAGCCCATGGCGATGTTCAGCCAGCCGGCATGGTAGCCCTTGGTGTTTTTCAGTTCCGCGTTGGCGACAGCGCCGTTGCCGAAGACCATCAGCACGGCGGTGCCGACGAATTCCGCGGCAAGCTTGGTGAAGAGTGTGTATTCCACTGCAGTTTCCTCTATTGCTTCTTCTCTAACGATTCTTACGATTCGTGCGATTCGAGATGAATTGCGATTCCGCTCTGGGCGGACAACAGCGCACTACCTTACTCCGTACGGAGGAAGTAACGCGGCTTTGGGTGGACACATGTCCGAAATACGAAAAAGACCCAAGCCATTGGCTTGGGTCTTGTCTGTGCCCCCTCAGGGATTCGAACCCTGGACACGCTGATTAAGAGTCAGCTGCTCTAACCAACTGAGCTAAAGGGGCGTTGGTCTTGGCGAGGTTTTTGTTCTCGCTGAGCACATGGAGTAAATATACTCAGAATCGGAAAGAACGCAACCTTCGGCGTGTCGCAATCATAAAACCGCTATTTTCCAACGTTTTCAGCAAATCGCCATCTATGGTGCACATCGCGTCATACGACGAAAAATGCGGCGCGATGGCGCCCTAAAATCCAAGTAATCACATTTTCTTCACATTCTGGCGCAATGCAACCACTCCGACAGTCAACGGCACGAACTTTTCCATCACACATTTCCACCGCAGCGAGCCGAATAGCACGCATCATCGTCGAGCCCGTCGGCGCGCCAGAGGCCCTTTATAATAAGGAACATGGCGCGTCACAGGAGTATATGACGCGCATCAAGAAGGAGAAAGGCTTACCTATGGCATGCCCAAATTGCGGTCAGCCGACCATCGAAGGCGCTAAATTCTGCGCCTCGTGCGGCTCACCGCTCACCCAAACGACCGCGGCGGCACCGCAAGCGCCGGCCGCGCCGGAATCCGATGACGGCACCATGCTGTCTTCCGCGCCGCACATGGCACCGGCCCCGCAGATGCCGACCGCTGCCGTCCCGCTGCCCAATAGCGCCGCACCGGCAGCTCCGCAAACCACCGTCCCGCAGCCCACCACACCGCAACCGGCGGCGCAAGCACAGCCGACCGCTCAGGCGCAGGCAACGCAAACGGTGGCACCACAGGCCGCGCCGACGCAGCAGTTCCAGTATGCGCCATCCCCGGCCCCGCAGCCGGCAGCAGCGCCGCAGCCAAGCCAGCCGACCCAGCAAATCGCCCGTCCGGCGGCCGATCCCACCATCACCGCGCTGACCACACCGCAGTCCATGAAGACCATGGGCGCCAGCCTCGGCATCGGTCTCGGCGCGAGCGTGGTGTTCGCGCTGCTCGCATCGATCGTCTTCTTCATGGGCAATGCCGCGGCCAGCAACGGGCTTGCCGGCATTCCGGGCTTTTCCGACACCGCCTCCTTCCTGGGCAACAACGGTGTGTCCGGCTCCGGCCCGAATTTCTTCCAGATTCTCTTCACCGTGATGACGCTCGGCGTTGGCGGTTCGCTGAATCTCAAAACCAGCTCCCAGGGCTTCTCGCTGAGCAATCTCGGCATTGACGCCTCGCACGTCAGCGTGACGCTGCCGATCGGACTGCCCGGCGTGGCATTGGCGATCGGCGCCGCGTTCGGCGCATACATGCTGGCACGCAGGTTCGCGCTTCGTTTCAAGTGGACGGGCGTCATCAGCTCGCTGATCGTCGGCGTGCTGTCCGGCCTGGTGCTGCTGGTCTTCGCCGCCATCTTCCCGGTGACGGTGGGTGGTTCCTACAGCGACTATTCCGCTTCCGCGTCGCTTTCCGGCGTGTCCTTCCGCACGTTCTGCATGGCGTTCCTGCTGTCGGCGGCCGGTGCGCTGGCCGGCTACGCGTTGGCACAGTATGCGGGCGATTCGGGTAACGTCTTCTCCGCCGCTTGGCGTTGGGCGCACCGCGCTCGTGGCTTCGTGCGCACGCTGGTCGAATCGTTTGCGATCTACGGCGTGCTGTTCCTGGTGCTTGGCCTGGTGGCGACGATCGCCATGTCCGCCGCGAACCATCTCGGCGCAGGCGGTCTGCTGCTGGTTCCGCTGCTGTTCCCGGCTCTGCCGCTTATGCTGATTTCGCTGTCCTCGTTCGGCGGCATCGCCTTCTCGACGTCCAGCTACAGCGTCCATACGATCACGTTGTTCAACGTGTCCTCCCTCAGCCACTATGGCTGGATTCTGTGGATCTGCTTCGTGCTGTTCCTGCTTGCCACGTTCTATATCGCGCTGCGTGAGACCGCGCGCAATATGTACGACCCGTATTACGCGGGCTGGCAGCATACGTGGAAGGCTCCGGTGGCCGCGATGGTGTTCTGGCTGGCCGCGGAGTTCCTGTTCACTTATTTCGCGGCGGGATACGCCTCGTCCAGCATGTCGATGACGACCCCGATGTGGTATTTCCTCGTCGCCGGCATCTGGGCGTTCCTGATCGAGGTGGCCGCGATGACGTTCGGTCCGACGCTGGTGGCGTCCCTGCCGGGCATGTGGCGGATCATCGTCGGTGGCACCGTGCAGCAGACCCCGCAGAACGTGGTCGATTACGTCAAGTCCTGCGATCCGTCCTACGGCATGAAGAAGACCTCTGCCACGGCGAGCGGCACGACCGCAACAGCGACCATGCCGACGGCTTCGGCTGCCGCACAGCCGGCCAATCCAACTACTCCGGCAGCTCCGGCCGCATCGGTCCCCCAGCCCGCGACGCCGGCTGCGCCGATGCCCGCGCCCACCGCTCCTACCGCAACGCCTGTTTCACAGGCCGTTCCACAACCGGTCGCCCCGACGTCCATGCCCAATACGACAACGGGCAACACGGCAACGGGTGCGGTGCCGCTGCCGCAATCGCCAGCAGGCGCGGCTTCTATGCCGGTCGCAGCTCCGGGGGCAGGTCAGCCGCTCGACCCAAAAACTAAGAAGACGATCCTTATCAGCGGCATCGTAATTGGTGCCCTGATTGTGTTGGGCATTGTCTACGGTGTGCTCAACTCGACCGTCTTCAGCGCGAAATCCGTGGCGCAAAGCTATCTGACGGCGATTGCCGACGGCAAGTATGACAAGGCCAATGACATCGCCGATCCGCAGGTGGACAAGGACCAGCTCAAGCTGCTGTCCGACACCGTAGCGAAGGCCGACAACGCCACGATCGCCAACCCGCATATCGATAGTGTCAAAACCGTCGAAGGCGTGGCCAAGGTCAACGTGACGTATTCGCTGAACGGCAAGAACGTCAACGATTCGCTCACCATCAACAAGGACGGGTCGAAGTTCCTGCTGTTCCCGAATTGGAAGATCTCGAGCCCACTGCTCAAGACCATCACCGTGTCGGTGCCCAATGCCGTGGAATCGTTGTCCGTCAACGGTGTTGACGTGACCGCGAAGAATGCGGAGAAGTCGGACAGCGGCACGTGGACGCTGCGCGTCTACCCGGGTTCGTACAAGGTGTCGATCGGCAAGTCGGGGTATGTCACCAGCGGCATCACCATGGTGCGCACGAACGCGGACTCCGATGCCGCCGATCTCAAGATCATGCCTACGGCCAAGCTTAAGGAGGACTTGAGCAAGGCCGTGAACGCCAAGCTGGACGAATGCGCGAAGTCCACCGACTACGCGCCGGAAGGCTGCCCGTTCGGCTTCGACCTGTACGACGAGGACTACTACCGCAACTTCGCATGGTCCATCAGCGTCTATCCGAAGCTGTCCGACATCGATCTCGATTACGGCACGTTCTCCACCCGGCAGGGCAAGGCGAAGTGCACGTATGAAGAGAAGAATTTCGACGATTCGTGGGAGTCTCAGGACGACAGCACCCACTTCACCGTCAACGGCAGCTTCAGCATCAGGGATGGCAAGCTCAGCGTCACGATTGACGATGAGGACTGATGCCGGCTAAAGAGCGGATATAGGAAAATCCCCCGCACCAATCGGTACGGGGGATTTTCGATGCTTAAGCTCAGACGTGTTTCAGCCTGAAGTCATTCACCGCCGGTCCGTAAGGACGTCGAGCGGTGAATGGGGCGAAATCACTCAGCGACGACCTTCACGAAGAAGTTGGCGGTGATTTCCGGGTGCAGGGCGACGGTTGCCGGGAAGTCACCGGTGGTCTTGATCGGCTCAACGGTGATGTTCTTCGGGTTGACCTCAACCTTGGAGGAGAGCGCGATGGCGATCTTCTCTGCGGAGATGCCGCCGAACAGCTTGCCGGACTCGGAGACCTTGGCAGCGATTTCGACGGTGGAGCCCTCGATGATTTCCTTGGCGGCAACAGCCTCTTCGCGGGTGGCGACGGCCTTGGCCAGACGAGCGCGCTTCATGGCCTCGATCTGGGCGGCGGCACCCTTGGACCAAGCGAAGGCCAGGCCCTGCGGGAACAGGTAGTTGCGGGCGTAGCCGGACTTGACGGCCACGACGTCACCCGGGTGACCCAGGTGGTTGACGGACTTGGTGAGAATAACCTTAGTTTCAGCCATTGTTCAAACCTCTCTAAGATCAGCGGCCGGACGTGGCGTACGGCAGCAGGGCCATCTCGCGGGCGTTCTTGATAGCCTTGGAGATCTCGCGCTGCTCCTGCACGGTGACACCGGTGATACGACGGGAACGAATCTTGCCGCGATCGGAGATGAACTTACGCAGCAGGGCGACGTCCTTGTAATCGATCTCGGTGACCTTGGCGGCCTTCAGTGGATTCGGCTTCTTCTTAAACGGCTTGACCGGCGGCTGCGGCCTCTTGCGTGACATCTTGATGTTCTCCTTAAAATCTGGAAATACTGCGATTAAGCTGCTTGTTTCGCTGTTCGCCTATATTGCGGACGGGGTTCGGTCCGTCAGAATTCCGGTTCGTCGCTGTCGCCGCCGAATTCGGAGGAACCTCCGAAGGACTGGGACGCGCCGAAGGAACCGAAGGACGAGCCGGAGTTATCCGAGCTTGACCACGGGTCCGAGGCCGGAGCGGACTGTGCGGGAGCGGCGTTGACCGGAGCGGAGGCTCCACCCTGATATCCGGCGCCGCCAGCATAGCTGGAGCCGCCCTGATATCCGCCGTTGTTGCCGCCGAAACCGCCGTTGTTGTTGGCGTTGTTGTAGCCGCCGCGATTGCCGCTGAAGCCTCCGTTGCCGGACGAGCTTTGACGGGTCACCTGGGCGGTCGCGTAGCGCAGGGACGGGCCGATTTCGTCGACCTGCATCTCGATGACGGTTCGCTGGGAACCGTCCTGCGCCTGGTAGGAACGCTGCTGCAGACGGCCTTGCGCGATGACGCGCATGCCCTTGGACAGACTCTGCGCGCAATGTTCGGCCATGTCGCGCCACGCGGAGCAGCGCAGGAACAGGGCCTGACCGTCTTCGAACTGGTTCGAGTTACGGTTCCAGGTGCGCGGAGTGGAGGCGATCGTAAAGCTGGCAACGGCGGCGCCGCTGCCAATGGTACGAATTTCCGGATCGGCCGTGAGGTTACCCACCACGGTGATTACAGTTTCACCTGCCATGTCGTTACCTACTTACTTTGCAGCTTAGAAAGCTTGGTTTACTTACTTGCGAAGAATCTTCGTACGGATGACGGATTCGTTCAGGTTCAGCAGACGATCGAGTTCGTCGCTGGTGGCCGGCTCAGCGGAGTAGTTGACCACGACGTAGTTACCTTCGGTCTTGCCGGCGATTTCGTAGGCAAGCTTGCGACGGCCCCAGATGTCGATGTTCTCGACGGCACCGCCTTCCTTGGTGACAGTTTCCAGATACTGCTCGGTCAGCTTCTTCAGACCGCGCTCATCCAGCTCAGGATCAGCAATGAACATCAGTTCGTACTTATGCGCAGACATCACCCACCTCCTTCGGACTATCGGCCATGGACCTTCCATGGCAGGAGTGTGTATGCGTGCTGCCTTCAGGCATCGATAAGTCGCAATGAACATATGGATACGATTGATGGCAACTTGTACAGGCTACCCCGACGCCGCGACGTATCGAAACGGCGTCTGCCGGGTGCGAAATCACGTGCGGAGGCAAGCGAAAAGCCCCGCTCGCAAGCGGGGCTTAATCGCAAAAAATCGTAATAAATCCTGAAATGTCGCGAGAGCCGTATGGCAATCGCGCGAAATATCAGGCGTAGATGTTGCGCGGGCGCATGTCTTCGGGCAGGCCGTTGAGCAGCGTCGAAACGGAGCCGGATTCGAACACGGAGCGGATGCCAGCGGCCAGCAGCGGGGCCACGGACAGGACGGTCATGTTCGGCAGGCGCTTCTCTTCGGACACCGGAACGGTGTCGGTGAGGACGATTTCGCGTGCGCCGCAGTTCTTCAGGCGTTCCACGGCCGGGCCGGACAGCAGGCCATGGGTGGCGACGAGCGTCACGGACTTCGCGCCGGCGTTGTTCAGCGTGCGCACGGCCTCGCAGATGGTGCCGGCGGTGTCGATCATGTCGTCGACGACCACGCAGTCGCGTCCCTTCACGTCGCCGATGATGCCGTGTGCCTCGGCATGGTTCGGGCGCGTGGTGTCACGGGTCTTGTGGATGAAGGCGAGCGGCAGTCCGCCGAGCTTGGCGGCCCACTGTTCGGAAACCTTGATGCGGCCGGCGTCCGGGGACACGATGGTGGTGTTCTCCAGCGGCATGCTGTTGCGCACGTAGTCAAGCAGGATCGGCATGGCGGTCAGATGGTCGACCGGGCCGTCGAAGAAGCCCTGCTCCTGGGCTGCGTGCAGGTCGACCGTCATGATGCGGTCGGCGCCGGCGGAACGGAACAGGTCGAACATGAGGCGTGCGGTGATGGGCTCGCGGCCCTGATGCTTCTTGTCCTGGCGGGAGTAGCCGAGGAACGGCGCGACCACGGTGATGGAACGTGCGGAGGCGCGCTTCATGGCGTCCACCATGATGAGCTGCTCCATGATCCACTTGTTGATCGGCTCGGTGTGGGCCTGCATCACGAAGGCGTCGGCGCCACGGACGGGCTCGGTGTAGCGCACGTACATCTCGCCGTTGGCGAAATCGTATGCGGTGGTCTCAAGTACGTCGGTTCCCAGGTATTTTGCGGTTTCCTGAGCCTGCTCGGGGTACGCGCGACCCGTCACCAGAGCCAGTTTCTTATCCGGAGTGCCTTCGAGAATCGCCGACATGCTTGCCTTCCCAATTGTTCGGTGCGTGAAATTAAGCCAAACTCCAATATAACAACGTGGGTGCCCACGCCACGCGGCTTCTGTGGAAGCGCCTCCCCGTTCCGTCTACTCGGCGTCGGCGAAGGCCTCACGAATCTGCGCCGCGGTGCCGTAGGATGCCTGCGCGCCATATCCAGTGGCCGCGTAGGCCGACACATACGAGGCGAGTTCCGCGGACTGCGACAACGTCATGCCGGAGGCCAGGCCGGCCAGCACGGTACCCATGAACGAATCGCCGCAACCGGTGGTGTCTACTGCCTTGACCCGCACCGGAGCGATGCGCTGGATGCGATGCTCCGGATCGTCCGCCGTGCCATCAAGCACTACGGAGCCGTCGCCGCCGAGCGTCACAATCGCCTGTTCAAACCCGAATCCGCGCAACTTATCGAACGCGTGACGCCAGTCGAACGCGTCCCAATCATCATCCTCCGGTTCCGCGATGCCGAGCAGCTGCGCCATCTCATGCTCGTTGACGAGCAGGATGTCGGAGGCCTCGACCAGCTCCACCGGCAGGGAGGGGGTGAACGGCGAGTCGTTGAGCAGCACCTTCACGCCCGCCTCGTGGCACATGCGCGCGGCCGCGGTGACGGTCTCGATCGGGCTTTCCAAGCATAGGCCAAGCACGGAAGACCGTACCAGCGCCTCACGCACGGATTCCACATAGTCCACAGTGACCTGCGCGTTCGATCCCGGAGAGTAGACGATGGTGTTTTCGCCAGTTGCGTCCACGGTGATCACGGTTGTACCGGATGCTCCAAGCACGCGGCGAACATGCGTGGTGTTCACACCAGCTTCACCTAGGGCGCCCAGCAGGAAGTCGGCGTTGGAATCGGAGCCTACCGCGCCGAACATTTGCACGGTTGCGCCGATGCGCGCTGCGGCGGCCGCCTGGTTGCCGGATTTACCGCCTGGCAGCAGCTGCAGCGGACCGCCGGTGATGGTCTCCCCCGGCCCTGGCAGACGCTGTGCGGTGACGGTGTAATCCGCATTCATCGAGCCGATTACGGACACTGTGCCGTGGATGCGGTCCAATGCAGAGAGAACTTCAGTCGCACTCATCTTTGACTTCCTTACATTAATTAAATAAAAAGGAGATTTGCGGAATATTGTTTTTCAGTATTCGCAATTATCGCAAATCTCCATTGTTTATATTGAGGATGTTATGTGCGATTATTTAGCCGATTCCTCGGTTTCCAACGCATGGTTGCCTTCGTAGATCTTTTTCTTGAAGACGAAGAACACGATCAGACCAAGCAGTGCGGTACCGGCGGCGATCAGCAGCAGGTTGGAATAGTTGGCGGCGTCACCGGTAGCACCGGTGACGGAACTGCCTGCGAGGGCGTTGGAGCCGAGCAGGCTGCCGATGATGGCAATGCCGATGGACGGAGATACGTTCATAGCCAGATCGTTCATGCCGACGCCACGACCAGATTCGTCCTTCTCAATGGTGCCGAGCACGGTGGAAACGACTGGAGAGTACATAAGGCCACAGCCCGCGTAGAACACGCATGCGCACAGGGTCAGCACCACAAAACCGGAGTTCACGCAGAATGCCGCGCCGGTCCATCCCAGGAACATGAGGGTGCCTGCGGTCACGATGCCGGCCTTGATGCCGATCTTGCGGATGATCATGCCGGAGCAGGTGCCCACCACAGCGGCGACCACGAAGGCCCACACGATGTGCAGGGAAACCTGGGTGGTGGTCATGCCGTAGATGTTGGTACCAATGGCATTGAAGATCGGGCTCAGTGCGTAGTTCACGAAGTAGAACACGAGGATCAGACAGATGGCGCGCAGCCAACGGGTGTTCTTGAAGAACGCCGGGGTGATGAACGGGTTGGAGGCCTTGTTGATGTAGAAGGCGAATGCCACGAACAGCAGCAGGGAGACCACGAGCATCCACCAGGACATGTAGGAGAAGAACAGGGTCAGGAACGCGGTGGCGAAGCCGAAGATCACGAAGCCGAACGCGTCGACCTTCTGGCCGTTGCCGCTCTTGGACGGGAGGGTCTTGAGCAGGATCGGCAGGAACAGGATGGTGACGGACGGGATCAGGAACAGGAACTGCCATGCGATGGAGCTGAGCATGCCGGCCGCGAACACGCCGATGGAAGCGGACAGCTGGTATGCGGCGGTGAACAGGCCGAAGAAGATGACCTTCAGGTCGTTGCGCAGGTATTTGGTGGCCACCACCAGGAAGGCGGAGCCTGCCACCTGCTCGCCTGCGGTCTGCAGCACTCGAGCGATGATCACGGTCCACAGGTTCGCGGCGAAGAAATAGTTGGCCACGAAACCGAAGATGGAGCCGATGAACAGGGTCACGAGGCCGAAGGTGACGAGCTTCTTCAGGGAGACGAAGTCACCGAGGGATCCATAGATGAAGCACACGATGCCGAGCACGATGCTGGGGAACGCGGTGATGAGGGACGCCTGCGCCGGCGCGCCGACGTCGGCGCCGACCTGCTGGAACACGAGGTTGAATCCCTGCAGGCACAGGGTGCCGAGCACGAAGGTGATCAGCAGCGGAATAAGGGCGCGGACGGCCATCTTGTTGCTGGTCACCGGATCGTCGAACGGGTCGACGGGGGCTTGCGATGGTGCGGTGTTGACTGCCGTTGCGGCTGCGTTGCTGGTAGACATGTCAGTTCTTCTTTCGCTTCTTCGCTTGGTTTTTGTGATGTTGTGTTGCGATTATTTCGATGGTGATTCCGTGGTGAGGGTTGCGCGGGAAACGCTCCGTGGAACGTTTTCCGCGCGAGCCGTCGTTCACTGCGCTTTTGCGGCGAGGCCGGAGATGCGGGTCATGAATTCGTTGAGGAACCTCGGCACGTCCACGCCGACGGCGACCTTCATGGTCTTGACCGGGTCGTTGAGGCGGGTTTCGTCGCCGATGGTGCGTCCGCGGGTCGGGCCGTCCACATCGACCTTCATGTTGATGTCAAGGGTGGTGACGAGGGTCGGGTCCACCGCCACGCCGACGGCGAGCGGATCATGCAGACCGCAGCCGCCCAGGTGCGGGGACGTAGTCTCGTAGGCCTTGATGTAGAAGTCGGTCATGTCGGCCAGGAACTTGCCGGCCTTGGTGCCGAGATCGCGCCACTGCTGAGTTTCCTTGTAGGTGAGCAGGGTCTGCAGGGTCACGTCGAGGCCGATCATAGTGGTCGGAGCGCCGGAACGGAACAGGTAGTCGGCGGCTTCCGGATCCTGCGAAATGTTGGCTTCCATGCAGGCGTTGCAGTTACCGGGCACGGTCAGTGCGCCACCCATGAGCACGATCTGGCCGATTTCGTCTTTGATTTCCGGAGCCTTCTTCAGTGCGGCTTCGATGTTGGTCATCGGGCCGGTCGGCACGTAGACGAGATCCTTGCCATAGGTCTTCACTGCGTCGATGATGAAGTCTACCGCGGATTCGGTTTCGACGGAGCGGTTGGAATCAGGGATTTCCACGTCGCCGATGCCGTTGTCGCCGTGGATGAACGCGGAGATTGGCAGTACTTCGAAATGGTCGGTGGTGCTGGAGTGCGGCAAACCCTGATACACCTTGACTTCCGGGTGGCCGAGCAGGTCGGTCACGGCCAGTGCGTTGCGCACACCCTGCTCGACGAGCACATTGCCGTAGGTACCGGTGATGCCGATCAGTTCAATCTCCGGGCTTCCCAGAGCATACGAAATGGCAAGCGCGTCATCAACGCCGGTATCAAGATCAAGAATCATCTTTTTCATGTGTGTGCCTTTCCTCTTTGACGGGCCTGACGACGGTCCGCCACCATACGGGTGCGTCGTCAGTTATGTATCGAACACTTTCTCATTTATGTTGTGTGTTGACAAGATTTATGATAAAGCGTTTTATCAGGAACGCAAATTCGGCACTACCATACGGCGTGTTGCTTTTATTTCCAGCAATTTAACCGTATAAGAAACTCCGACGACACTTTAATCAAGATTTATCAGCGCCACCCGTCTCATCATGATCCGCAGGTATCTAAAAATCCTCAATCCTACGCGCAGGCGGCCTGCACCAGTTTCGGCGTAAGCACTTCAACCTGCGGATTAGAAAGCCACGGGCGAGCATCCCCTGATTCCGTACCGGACTTGGCACGAACCGCAACATCAATCCGCTCACGCAACATACCCCAACAGGCGGCGGCCAAATCAGCCACGCTCTGCTCAACGGTGGTCATACGCCAACCAAGACCGAATCGTTTGAGAATATTGTCGTAACCAATCACCTGCATATCCTCAGTAACGCGCAACCCACGTTCCGCCATACGCTGACGGAAACCAAGCGCCATCACATCATTGCAGCAGAACACGGCCGTCGCACCGCCATCAATAATCTGATCCGCAGCATGATAGCCACTACCGAAACGGTAATCCCCCTCAACGCATAGCGACGAATCAAAACACTCCCCCGCCTGCTCGACGGCATCCACAAACCCACGACGACGCTCCGCAGCACTCGACTCCGCAGTATCGCCAGTCACAATGCCAATACGAGTATGACCACCCTCCAACAGATAACGGGCAGCCAAACGACCACCAAGATAATTGTCAAAACCAACGGCATCGCACCAACCGCACTGCGTCAAACGATCAATCAACACCACAGGGCACGACACAAGCGCCACATCCTCACGCAACCGCTCAGCAGCATCGCCAGCGCAGGACTCGCGCGCCGGAATCAGCATCACACCGTCCACCCCACGAGCCGGAAGGCGCTGCAACAACTCATGCTCGGTAACACGCGAATCATCGGAATTGGCCACAATCAGCGAATACCCCTGCGCGGCGCACTCATCCTCCACGCACTTGGCAAGCGCCGCGAAAAACAAGTTCTCAATATCAGGCACGATCAGCGCAACCAGCTGGGACTGCTTGGTCACCAAGCTTCGCGCGCTCTGATTCGGCACGTAATTCAGTTTCTTTGCCGCGTCGGCAATGGCCTTGCGCTTCTCCTCGGACACGCGAGCCGGTCGATTATTCAACACCAGCGAAACCGTCGTCACAGACACCCCCGCGGCAGCGGCCACATCCTTCAGTGTCGCACGATACGCCATCAAACCCCCTTAAAACGTTTCTCCCTCCAGCATAAATGCCATGCGATCCTGACGCGCCCAGCATCGCAATCACAAACAAATTCCTTTCACAGCAAAATAATCCGCATTATTTCCAGCGGTAAATCGTTTCTCGGAAGTGTTTTTTGTATACTCGCAACGTTTTGTCTGAAATGAGAGCCACACGAGAAGAGAGGAACCACCATGCAGCCAACCATGCAGAAAAACAATGTGAAACAGCGCAAGACCATCGCCATCATCGCAGTCTCCAACAAGCGCGAAATGACACAAGCCGCCAGCGACACCTGCGCGTTGAATGCGAAGGCGCTCGCCACGCATCAGGAGAGCTTTGAAGAAGCGCAACAAGAAGCTGAAGAAGCAGCGAAACTCACCGTGAATGACGTGGCGGACGGCACCACGCTCGAAACCCTGAAGGATGCGATCACACTGGCCAAAGCCGTGGAAAGCGCGCCAGCATGCCCCGCAAGCGGCAATGCCAGCGACTTCACCAAAGCGACGGACGACATTCGCAAATACGCCGACAACCTGCGCAACATCACCAACGAACTCGACGCGGCCGCCAAGTCGGTGGTCGCCAGCCAAGAACTCAGACTCGAGTCCGCCGAGTAAGTCAGGTAAGCCGCCCCGACGGTTAGCGCCGACGTCAGCGCCAAACCCTACGTTTAACGGGGCCAAAGTCATCCAAGTCTGCAACTTCGCCCCCATTACAAGCATTTTCGCACCACATCGGGCTTATATATGGCAGATTCGACAGGTCGCCCGGAGACATTTCGCTTATATATGGCAGGTCATTCCGGAAAGACCGCAGTTAGAGGGTACAAAATTACCCCCTAACTAGCTTGTTTCAAAAACAGACTGCCATACATAGGCGAGATGCCTCCGTACAAACCCCAAAATCTGCCATACATAAGCGAGATATGCCCATGAATTACGCATCTATGCTGTGCAGGCGCGACCTCGCGTCGCTTAGAGGCTTGACAACACCTTCCATTTGACAAAAGTTATCAGTTGCCACGCACCAGGAGACGCAATAGGGGCCGCACCTTCGAGGTGCGGCCGTTTTTCATCCTTCACCAAACCTGGATCTGCAACTAAGGCTAGCGAACAAAATGTACGCCAAACCACACATCCATTCCCCGGCGAGGTTGACTCGCCTGCAACGCGTCTCCTCGATCACCGCTTACCGAACTTCAATTGTCCGGCTTGCGCCACACGAACCGAATTCTTACTGGCCTTGGGCGCGGTAGCGGGCTTCGGTGGCGGCTTTGGCGGGCTCCCACCAGGCGCGGTTGGCAGCATACCAAGCGATGGTCGCCTGCAAACCGGCTTCGAAATCGGTATGCACGGGCCGCCAGCCGAGTTCGGTACGCAGCTTATTGGAATCGATCGCGTAACGTCGATCATGCCCAGGACGGTCACGCACCCAGTCGAATGCGTCCTCCGCACACCCCATAAGCCGCAGAATCATACGCATTACGGCAATGTTGCTCATTTCGCCGTCCGCGCCGATCAGATACGTTTCGCCGATGCGACCGCGCGTCAGAATCGCCCATACCGCCGAAGAGTGGTCTTCCGTATGAATCCAGTCGCGCACGTTCTCGCCGGTGCCGTACAGTTTCGGCCGCGCGCCTTCCAGAATGGATGTGATCTGTCGTGGAATGAATTTTTCCACATGCTGGTATGGCCCGTAATTATTGGAACAGTTGGAAATGGTGGCGCGCAGGCCGTATGTGCGCGTCCACGCGCGCACCAGATGGTCGGACGCGGCTTTCGACGCGCTGTACGGGCTTGACGGGCGGTACGGCGAGTTTTCAGTGAATTTGCATGGATCGTCGAGCGCGAGGTCGCCGTACACTTCGTCGGTGCTGATGTGGTGGAATCGCACGTCATGCTTACGGGCGGCTTCAAGCAAATGGAACGTGCCCTCCACGTTTGTTGTGATGAAGGGTTCAGGATTGGCGATGGAATTGTCGTTGTGCGATTCGGCCGCGAAATGCACGATCGAGTCATGACCAGGCACGATACGTTCCAGTAACGCAGCATCGCAAATATCACCTTGCACAAGTTCGACTTGCGATTGCGGAAGACCGGCGATATTTTGCGGATTTCCGGCATAGGTCAGTTTGTCGAGCACGGTTATGTGCACGTCAGGATGGCTATGTGCCACATAGCGCACGAAATTGGCTCCGATAAACCCACATCCGCCGGTCACGATGATGTTGCGCGGCTTGAAAATCTCACTACTCACGATTTCAGGGTACCGGCAGGGTTGCATAGCCATAAAGCGATTCCACAAACTGGCTTATATATGGCAGATTTGGAAGGCTGGCCGTTGAGCTAGCGGCCAAAATGCACGGTAAGACGTCACTTCCACAACCGCACCATCCGCACCGACCAGCACACGGTTCCCCGATGCGATCACGGTTCTTCTAGAGCTAGACCTATCCGATGAGGAAATGAAACAGCACTCATGATTCCCCCACACAGTTTCGCCCCACCTCAACGTACTAGTTTCTGAAAACCGACAAGTTGTCATTTTTGTCAGAAACTACACTTATCCCCATTATCAATTGCAGCATGCGTGCATTTGACATAAAATACACATTAATTGCACGCAAAATTAGGGCAGGTGATTCAGGTGGGCAATATTACCATTCGTATGAACGACGATTTGAAAGCTCGAGTCAACCAGACACTCGACGCCATAGGCATGAATTTCAACACTTACGTAACCATGGCAAGCATCCAGCTCGTAAATCAGCAACGCCTGCCTTTTGACACTTCTGTGCGCGCCGCGGAGCCAAACGAGCAGACCAAGCGAGCCATGCTCGAAGCCGAAGCCAAGGAACGCGGCATCCTCCCAGACGACGCGGCCACCTTCAACAGCGCGCAAGACGCCATCACCTGGCTGCACAACAATCATGGCTGAACAGGCAAAACGCCATGATTACCATCAAATTCGACCAACAATTTCAGATCGACTTCAAACGCATCTCACGACGGATACCTCAAATCGTCACGGAACTCGAATATGTGATCGAAGCCATTGAGGAGTACGGACGCGTTCCGGAATCATATAATCCTCACATGCTTGATCGCCCACGAGGAATCTACTCGGGATATGCAGAATTCCATCTTGCCGAAGGGAAAATGGATGTGTTGGTAATCTACTCGGAGCGATCGGAAGCGTCAACAATCCGATTCATTCGCTTGGGATCCCACGACGAACTGTTTGACGGTCCGTTGCTTTAGATGAAACCATCGTAGGCTCCAACGAGATTCAGCCATCGATTTCCGCCTAATAAAACTTTTTCTCAACATATCGAGCTTATATATGGCAGATTCGGAAGGCTGACCGGAGACATCTCGCCTATGTATGGCAGTCCATTCCGGGAAAACCGCAGTTAGAGGGTACACAATTACCCTCTAACCGGTCTGTCACAAAAAACGAGCTGCCACATATAAGCGAAATATGTCCGGACAAACGCCAGAATCTACCATATATAAGAATAAGACCACCTGTCAGAAATCTAATTCAAGCCGATCAGCAAACCGCCATTACATTACCCTTGATTTGGTGTATAAATAGCACTTCTCTTACCCTTGATTTGGTGTATAATTAAGCATGTTATTACCCTCGATTTGGTGTATTTACGGCGGTGAGACATGGAGACTTTCGAACGAAAAGCGTACGAAAAACTGGCTTCCTGGAAGGATTCTTCCCAAG